>ENA-OPSO01000004-OPSO01000004.1-human-gut-metagenome-genome-assembly--contig:-NODE-4-length-96464-cov-10.414069_pt1 | contig 96464 bp, 116 predicted proteins | sample MGYA00241455_ERZ501902 | MGnify/ENA primary metagenome ERZ501902 (study PRJEB25962, sample SAMEA2042405) | human gut metagenome | biome: human gut; feature: human-associated habitat; material: faeces...
CGGTTCAAACTCGAATGTTTCAGGATTGTTGAAGAAACGGAAAACCATCATCTTCCAAACCAAGTTCTTCAAAGAAAGACTTTCATCAAGAAGAATGTTTTTGATTTGCCATTGACTGTTTCGGTCAAGTTCTCGGTACACGTTCGTGAATTTTGACTCTTGGAATATCTTGTTGTCTGTCCAAGGTCTTTCCTTCTTGTCTATGAACCTACGTTTCCAAATCATTTGTCGCTCGTACATAGTCTCAAAGAATAATCTCAAATGAGGCTCGTACACTTCCAAGCTCTCGTTTGGGAGCTTATCATACCATGCTGCTTGTTCAAACATAAATTATAAAGTTTTTGTATTTACTCTCATAACAAATTCTCTCCTCGCTTCCACGTTTCCTTTCGCCATTAGTTTCAGCAAAGGAACTTTTTTCATTCTTTTGAAAGGTCGGTGAGCTGCGTTAATTAACCTTGCTTCTCTCACTCCTAAATTACAACGCTGAGGATTGCCGCTGGGATAGAACTTGCCGCATATATTCGTTGATAATAAAGGACAGTACCAATTACCATGAAACCCAGTGATTTCAAATTTAGTATTGCCCCAAACACTATCTTCTGAATCCTTGACAATATCTCCTCGCTTAAAGTAGCTCCATACTTGTGGATTATCATTATCTATTGGCATAGTGTAACATTTTACTTAATAACTATGGGAGAAAAATGAAAGGGAACCAAGTTTCACAACTCAATTCCCTCTCCAGTCGCAGTACACCTCCCCACGTTAAAACCTTAATGCTAATACCTGACGTGGTGAAAGTTCAAACTCTTTATTGTCAGCAAGAGTTTTCAAAATCTCACACGCCTTGATATCAACTTTGATATTGCAGATAGCTCGTACAATATCGTTGTACTCTCTACGGCATGTTGCTTGCTCTTGATTTTCGGGCACGTTACCTTTCTTGTCCTCTGCATCCGAAGCCGAAAGTGAACTCATCATCTTTCCTCCGTCATTGTTAGGAACATAGGTTTCTTCCCAATCATAGATTTTGTAACCGCAGTCCATCTTGATACCATCCGTCCACCATTTGTCTGGGTCTTTGGTCGGAGCTGTTCCGCAGTCTTTCAACTTCTTATCAGCTTCAGCCTCCTTTACAGCCAAGTCTGCCGTCATAGCAGGCAGCAGAACGGTGTCCACTTGGTCTTTAATCTCCTTACCAGTCTTAGACACTTTAATGTCTCCCTGATAGGATAAAGCATCCATTACATCGGACTTCTCCACATCCGCTTCTTCGGCAGCTTTGTCAAATGGATTTTCCTCCGATACTTCTTCACCTTTGCGGATAGCATCGTCATCCGCTGTTACTTCTTGGAAGTTTGAGAAACTTCCCATGATGCGTCCTCGCTGAGCGGCTCTCGCTCCTTGAATCGCTTTGCTAATTTCGTCCATGATTACTCTTTGATATATTTGTTATACAAAACATGAGCAATCCAGCCGACAACGACACCGATTGCTAAACTCACAACGTTTGAGATTGATACCCAAACAGGAGTGTAGTGCATATACACCAACGCTCCGATAACTACGGCTACAATAATTGCAACCCAGATGATTGTTTTCTTTTTCATATTTATCAATGTTTATTTGATTGCCATACCATAAAAATCTTCTAACGTGTATGCTTTACTATAACTGTATTTATTCTTTTGGTCGTTTACATCGTCAAGCATATTTTCAAGAAGGCTCTTGCCGTTCTTAGTCTGATAATCGGTATTGTTATATACAGACAAGTTCAACCACGTCATCTTCAGATTGAATAAAACTTGTCCCAATACTTCCTCCTCTTTCATTTTCGTAAACTCGGAGAAACGTTTGGCAATCCATTGAGCCATCGGTACAAGGTCAATATCCTTCGGCTCGTGATAAGGAGAAATTGATTCAATGAACTTCTCAAAGGCTTTTGGCCCAAACCCTGCTTTGAGCTTAGGAATGTTATCAGAAGTGTCTCCCATAATGACCTTATATAACAAAACCTCAAATGGCTTCGTAGGTATGACCTGAACATCAGTTTCAAGATACTCGTTCCAAAACACTTCCTTCTCTGGGATACAATACATCTTCAAGTTCTTTGAGTTATTGTTGAACAAGGAAACGTTTTTGTTCATGATTTGTCGAATATCGGAATCACCAGTAATTATTACCAGCTCTTCGTCCAAACAATATCCAAAGTACAAGCCCCATACGTACAGAAGGTCATCCCCCTCTGCTCCCATGACTCTACTGACGATTAGTCCTTTTCTCCGAAGAAGAGCCTCAAACATATCTAATACAGTCAGGAAATGCTTGTAAAATGGGTCTCTAACCCTCGTAAGAGCGTACTTGTAATCATCGTAGATACTGTAACGCCATGAAGAGCTATCTATCACAAATGCTACTCGTTTGATGTCCTTAAACTTTTTCAAAGCAAAGCACATGTCCATAATACATTTGCGTATCAATACTTGCTGTTTCTCCTTATCTTGGAGAACGTCTCCCATGTCTTGCCCTTTGTAATAGGTAGAGAAAACGGAGAATGTTTTGTGGAACAAATAGTTACCGTCAAATAATATATTCATGTTTCAAATGTTTTCTTATAATAACTATGGGAGCCATCCCGAAGGACAACCCCATAATCACAATCAAAGTCATATGGTTTATTTAAGCAATTTCACTCCATCGGCTTGACTCTTCGCTCCCGCACTTACTTGCTTGTGAAGCTCCGTGTTCTTGCCATCCTTATATCCGTAGGCTCTGGCTGAATCAAAATTCTCTTTTCTCGCTCTTCCTCTACCAACCTTGTACTTGTTTTCAATATACTCGGTAACGGCTGTATCATTGCGAACTACCAAAGCTGTAACTTTTGCTCCATATTCGGCATTCTTTGCTTTTTCTCGGTCACTCTCCTCTTTCAGCTTAGCATCCAGCCCAGCTGCACAGCCCATTAAGTAACTTCTCTGATACTTATCCATACTGATAGGCTTCATAGCATACTCCATGGTTTTCTTGTACTCCTTGAAACGATTTTTGGAGAACGCTACGAAACGTTCAGCAAGCATTCCACGCAACCACTTAACGGTCTCAATGTTTTCTTTCTTACCGAAAATCATCAATCTTCTGTAAGTGCTTCCTACTTGAAAACATTTGCAGAAATTCCATTTACAAAGAACGTATAACAAACGGAACTCCCATTCTCCTCCGATACTCTTGTAGGTGAATCCGTCCACTTTCTCTTCAAACACAGTATCTTTTGCTTTCTCCTCGTCCGTTCCAATCTCATCCATAGACAAGTTGTACTGGGTAAGAAGTCTTTGTATAGCCGCAGCAGCTGCGTTCGCTTCTCCTTCAGAGTTGATTTTCTTTGCACCTTCGTAAAGGTTTTGTAACTTTCTCAGCTTCTTTAATACGCTGTCTAAATTCTGATTTGTTGCTTCCATATTCTTTGAAATTTACTGTTTGATTTACAATCTTTATTTACAATTACACTACGAAGGTACGGAGTATTTTTCAAACGGCAAAATAATTTCCAAACTTTTTTCGATTTTTGGGCAATATTTAACTTTTATGCTACAAAGTCTTGAATATATCCTAAAAAGTGCTTGGCTCTTGTTATCGCAACATAGACAAGGTTGCGTTCTTGTTCCGCCATCCACGGAACGGTCATACAATATTTCAAATAGAGCTTATCTTCACATATGATGAATACTCGGTCGCTCTCTAAACCTTTTGACTTGTGTATCGTACTCAAACAAATACCGTTCTTGTTATCATCGGAGAAAATCATGTCTATGCGGTCAATCACTTCTTGGGAAGTTGCCAACCCTTCTGAAAGAACTTCGATTGCTCTCAACTTGTCCTCGTAGTTCTTATACATTTCATGTTCCTTCGCTTCAGCTTCGGTGCATCCCTGCTTTGCTACCACCTTTCCGATTATCCGTGATAATTCCCTTTCAAGTCTCTCCATTACGTCCTTAATCTGCTTGCGATTGGTTTTCTTTATCATGTTAATAAGATTGGTTCCAATATCCCTTCCTTTCACATACGCTTTCACCCCTCTCCCGATATATTGCATACACAATTTAACCAACGGAGCTGAAACCCTACAAAGTATCATATCACCATCCTTAACATCCGCCATAACGCTCTCCCGACTAACTACACCTGCTGGTGCACCTGCTCTTGCTTCTATCTGAGGCACTATCTCTTTGGCCATACCGATTATGTCTCCATCGCAACGGTAACATACGGATAAAGGAAGTTTCACGGTGTGCGGAAGTCTCTTCAAAAGATTGAAACTTTCAACATCCGCTCCAGCAAAACCATAGATTGCCTGACGTGGGTCTCCAACAGCTACAAATCTACCATTAGGTTTCAAGCATTTCAAGAATAAGTTTCTTTGAGCAGCATTAAGGTCTTGACATTCGTCTATAAAAACCCAATCATATTGGAACATCTTTATCTGCTTAACATTCGGGAAGTATATCATGTCTGTGAAGTCTATGACTTGCGTTTCTCTTTCTCCCCAATTGATACCCTTAATAGCAATATCAACCTCGTTATCTTCCAAATCAATGTTATGTTTCCAAGCAAGCTCTTCCAATTCCTTCTCCGACTTAACCAAATTCACTCTACCAAGGTCAATTAGCTTCAAGATATTTTGCTTCCAAGTATTCATCTGCTCAGGCAACAAGTCCGACTTCGGAGAAAGGGAAGAGTATTTGATACCATTATTCACCCAAGCCGTATATTTATCAACCTGAAGTTGAGAGTTCAAAGCTCGCATAGTTGCCGAAGCTCCCAAACTATGTAGCGTTTTAATATCCACGTTATTGAGATTGCCTACTTTGATTTTCAGCTCCTCTACAATTGCTTTGTTAAAAGCTAAAAACAAAACTCTCTTGTTCTTCGGAATAAGTTTCAACGCATTTACAATCGTTGTAGATTTTCCTGAACCTGCTACTGCGTCTATAACCGCATTGCCTTTACCCTTCTCAATGTAGATGTAAACGGCTCTTTGATATTTACTTGGTATAAATGCTCCCATGACTTTGTTATATTGATTATCTGGTACGAAGTTACGAACTTATTTTGTAACCGCAAAACTTTTTATAAGAAACTTTGCTAAATTTAACTTTTGTTAAAAAGAAAGGAGCGACTTTCACAAGTAGCTCCTCCCAAATCATACTTAAATGAGACAATTAAATTACACGTTCAATATCAAGTTATCCTCTTCCATCAGTTTGACAAGTTTCTCCTCCGTAGGCTTCCAACCGCAGACAAAGATTATCTTATGACCTTGAGCTTTCGCTGCTTTATGCCAAGCATTGGTAAGAGTTTTGAAACGCTTATCGTGCATATACAAATCAAAATCTGAAACGGAAACTTCCCACCAAACGTAGGTCATCGGAGCATTACCAGTCTTATAAGCATAGCAAATAACTCCTGGCCATGACTCTTCAATCTTTTTGAGAATACTTAATATAAAACTTTCAATCTTCATATCTATTTCAATTCACAGGCTCCTCCCGAACATCCTACGGCTACCATGTCGCCTGAATAGAAGTTCTCACGGTCGCTCATTATCTCGTTGAAATCTACTTCGTGGGTATCAAGATACTCTTTGATAGCATTGTATTCCTTTTCGACTTCTGAGGAAGATAAACGTTGGAACGGAGCGTTATCATAAATTTGGTCGCCCATCTTAGGTAACAAGCTCACGCCAGTGAATAGATAATCATTGGTAAACAATACGGCTGCTACTTCGTCCCACTCATCATCCTTTACTTCGACAGTAGCCGATATATTGTTTGATACCGCTTTGACGTTTACGCTTCCTTTGTTTATCCAATAATGTTTTACCATACCGATAAACTTGAGATGCTCTACGGCTGAAACTTCATCCTTGAATATCATATTCGGGTCATCGGATTCAATTGGGAAACTTATCACCGCTTCATCCCCTCGTAGAACTTTTACCAACGGAGTATCTTTCAAAGCAATGAACTCTGGACTGTAAGTTTTGATACGAACTCTACGCAAATACTTTTCCGCATGAGCTGGATGAATACCGCTACAATACAAACCAAGAATAGAAGAAGCATTGCCGCTTGGTTTAATTGTCGTACAAGTACGGCTCTTGTTTATACCGAATATTGCTGCCCATTCCGCATTGGTTTCTGAAACTGCCTTCGCTCCTTCTCTTAATACCTCACCCCGAAGGATAGGATTGGCATATATGCCTGTTATGCTCACTCCGATAGCTCTATCACGCTCGGCTATTTCCCGTGAAGCAGGAGACAGATATTTGAAATCAGTGTAAAGAGCCTGAACAGTCGCTACGAATGAAGCTACACGACACGCTTCCAAGAACTCCTCTTTGGTTTTAACTCGCTCGGCATTTATCTCTACAAGATTGCAGAACGCAAATCCAGACTTGCCGTTGATAGCAGGCTCCATTACAATCTCACCGCAAGGGTTGACTGTATATTTGAAACTCTTTACGTTTACAAAACCTGGCTCTCCAAACTGACGGATAACTTGTAACTTGTCTTTCATTTCCTCGTAACCCAGTGGGTCAGATAGAGTAGCAAGAATACTATTATTTGCCATAGCTCTTTGAGGATTGTCCGTCCACCAGCTTCCTGTCTTAGCTCGGAGCATCAACTCATCGTCTTTGTCGAACAAGGCTATCATAGCAGAACGTCTCACCCCTCCGCTCACAACACTGTCGGCTATATAACAAATAATGTCATGAACTTCGATACTCGTGAGCTTTCTGCCTTGAGCGACTTTCATGACTTCTTTGATATGATTATGGGCTTTTATTAACGGCTCTGGGCCAGGTGCAAGGAACTTACCGTCAATCAACGCTCCTTCTGGTCGGATAGCGTCAAAGACTATATCAGCGGACTTGCCTTCAAATAGAGCCGTCATAAGCTCTCGGATTGAATCAGCCCATCCTTCGATACTATCTTCAACAAAAAATTGAGGTCTTTGGTCTCCGTTATACGGCTTGACTATTGGTAGCTTGTCAATGTACTCCTTATGTAAGGAATAACCAACGCCGCAACCACAAAGAAGCAAATACATGATTTCGCTGAATACTTCTACACGGTCAACGTAGGTAGAACAGCAATTGTATAACTTGGCTTCATGCTTCAATATTCCACTCGTTACCGAAGGAGAAGCGAACTGACGCCCACGCTGGGAAGACAAGATTTTCTTATCAACTTCCAAACGCATTGCTTCTTCTATCATAGCAACCGTTTCTTCACCAAGCAGACCTAACTGTTTCAACTTGACCTTGTGCATCTCGTAGATACGGTCAATAGTTTCATCCCAGTGTTCAAGTCGTCCATCCTCTCGTCTTTGAGAGTATTTAGACAAGAACACATAGTCTGCTAACAAATCAATACCGTTACATTTCATTTTGTTAATCATTCTTTAATTGTTCTTTTAATAGTTTCAGATGAACTACCTCATCCGCTGCTAATTTAGCAAGCAGTTGAAGAGCTATCTTGATTGTCTCCGTTTCTTGTAACTTCAAGAGCTTCTTTTGCAAGTTCTCATAGAAGTCAATTGTTTTCTCCTCCGCACCGATTGCTATTTCAATCGCTTCTTCTGCGGTCTTTCCTACGGTAACGCCTGAGTTGTTATATCTCTGGTCAATCTTTCCTCCTATCTTTCGGATAAAGTCTGACAGCTTATCGTAGTGTTTCATCTCAGTCAAAGCAATGCCCAATAGCAGCTCACCTACGTCCTCAAACGTAGCTTCCTGAGTAGTGTACATATGAATGGCTGTAAGCTCGGAGAAGTCATTGGTACCATTGAAAATGGGATAAAACCATTCAGCCATTACCCCATCATCTTGTTTCGCCTTATCATAACTTGGGTATTCAACATTTGGGTCAGAATAACGCATAGCATTAACAAGCCCATTAGTCAAATCGTCAAGTTGATTTTTGCTCAACGGTTTCTTGATTGCAAAGTTTTTCATATTCTTTACATTTTTGTTCTCTCTTTTCTTCGTTCTTGTAATCTTCGGCACGTCCAATGATATTGCTCGAAAGTATTTTCAAGCTCCCGTCAGACTGCTTCTGTATTTGAGTTTCAACGGCAAAGTCGTTACCGAAGCCGAAGTCAACCCCGATAAACAACCCTTTGCCGTTAGTGAACTGTCTGAACTGGTTCATTACTTTGTACCTGTATGTCCAAATCCACCTACTCCTCGTTCGCTCTCTCTGGAGAACTCTTCAACCTCAACCCAGTCTCCTTGGAACAATCCTCCTTCTCCATTCAGAACCATCTGAGCAAGTCGTTCTCCTCTTTCGATTACAAACGCTTCATCGCTTAAATTGATTACTATGATACCAACTTCTCCTTGATAATCGGCATCAATGGTTCCAAGAATTGCTACAATTCCCTTCTTTGCGCTCAGTCCGCTTCTCGATCTTATTTGAGCTTCAGCGTCAATAGGAAGTTCCAAAAACAAACCCGTGGGAATGATTTTGCGTTCCATCGGCTGAAGAACAATATCCGAAGCATTGGCTGAATACAAGTCGGCTCCTGCTGAATGAGAAGTCGCATACAAAGGCTTCTTGCCGTAACCTTTGATGATAATGTTTACTTTTCTTTGTTTCATATTTATTGTTATTAAATGAACAGTTTCTCCTTATAAAACGCTGATTAAAGGAAAGTATATTTGAATCCTGTTGTTATCAAGTTAGCACCTAACTTAGCAAGCCAGAAGCTGGATGAGATGTCGTCATGTTCTCCTACTGACTCAAGTCCTTTATCCGTAAAGGCTACCGAACCAAGGTCAGAGAAAATCAAATCTTTTACATCTTGTGAATACTTATCTCCAGTTGGTATATGTATCTTACCTCTCTCAAAATCAATAGCCAATCCTGGCCAGCCTGTCTTCAAGTCGTACTTATCTATTCCAGTGGTATGTCCTATAACTGGCAACCCCTGTTTATCGCTTTCCTGAACGAATATCTGTTGGAATGTGTTTTGCTCCATCACCATGCTATCAGGTCTGAATCTTGCGTTGATTCCCTTCAATATTTGCATCTGTTCGTGGAAGGTCTTGCCCTTATCTCGGTAAAAGTTTAGCAACCAACGCTCTCCTGTTTCGTCATCAACGCCCCAAGTCGTGAATACAGTGTAGTCGCTTCCTACGTTAGCAGATATTGCAAAGTCACAACCTGTAACAACCTTGTTGAACTTAATCGGGAAGTCATCACGATTGCGTACCAACGTGTAGTTCTCCATACGTACCAAAGAACGCTCCAAGACTTTCAATGGGAAAATAGAAGCCTCATTGGTAATAGGTCGGCATAAGTTCTCACGGCTGAAGATGATGTTACCTTGCGTTGCTTTCTTGTCCATCAAATCGAAGAAGCTCCAACGCTGTGGCCACAAGATACGTCCGTCAGGGAAGATAGCAGGATATTCAATTACAAACCAACCCTTCTTATTATGCGTAGCAAATATGCTCTTGCTTCTCAAGTCTCCGTATAAATCCGAAGCGTGGAACGGAGTACCAACGACAATGATTTGTCCTCCTGGCACGAGCATGTTCATAATAACAGCGTGGAAATAGTCTATACTTTTCTGACGTTGTAGAGCACTGTATATGACGTTATCTTTCAGCCCATCATCTACTACTATCCAGTATGGGTGAGCACCACGTACTGATGACCCAAATCCCTTACACGTCAACCTCGCTCCGTTCCTACATACTATGTTCGTACTCGCCCACGCTCCGCTATTTCTTGAATCAGGATACAATCTGTCTTTGAGAATGTCGTTGCTCTCAATCGTTCCTTTCAAAATCTCCATAAGGTCAACGGACTGCTGGAGTGAGAAGCTAAACAAATACCCACGATTGGAATTGCTCTTCGTAGGTCGGGCAGAGAATACACTTGATTTAGGCTTTGCGTAGGAATAGAGCTTCCAAGCACAATAGGCATTTGAGAAATAATACGACTTACCATGGTCACGGGCAGCGTTGATACATAATTTATTGTATCGGTGTACCAAGTCTCCCCATTCCAAATGATGCCAAGACAATTGGAAGTCGGGCATTACCGAAGTAATAAAGTAAGTAAGGTTTCGTGTCCGCAATGTTTCTTCGATTGACTGTGAAAGTCTCTCGGTATATTTCGGAGCGAAGTCAATATTTGGGTCTCCAGTGTACATAACCTGATAAGTGTCTTTCATCAAGTTATCTAATACCCAATCCAAGTCTCCTCCTGAACCTTGCATGAGCTCCAATATTCCCTTATCGTCCATACCGTCAATTATCTCATCTACTATATTGAGACATTCCAATTGATGCATTGGAGACTGTAACAAGGTCACAGGAGCTTTCGCAATTATGTCTGGTACTGTTGCTATCATATCAATCCTCTTTATACGACAAAAGCTAACAAGGATTGTACCCTGTTAGCTCTCAAACTCTTTTTATGGTTGTTTCCGCTTAATACTCGATTGTCTCGTCAACGGCTCTTTGTAACTCTTTATACATTTCATCTTTTTGCTCTTTCGTCAATTCAGTATCGGCTTCAATTGATGCCTTGTAACGGAGAATGTCGTTGTTCAACGCTTTGCACATCGCAAGAACTTCTGTTTTGATAGTATCGTGACATTTCTTCTTGCTGAAGTTGAGAACAAACTCGTGCGTTCCTTTCGTGAAACGTAACATTCCGAAGGCTCGGAGTAACTGAAAGACTTGGTCAGCTTTTCCGTGAGATAGATTAGTTGACTTAACAACCTCCGTTCTCGTGAATACACGTTGCTCTGCGTTCTCAATCGGTTGACCCTTCGTAAGTATCATCCATAACTTCACGCATTGGTCTTCAGCATGCAAACGATTGGAAGTATCATTCAGGAAGTCTCCCAAACTTCTTGCTTCTTTGTTATCCTTATCACGCACGCTCAAGTAGTCGTGAATTACTCGGTCTTCAAGAATTACAACCTCAACGCCTTTCTCCTTTGCCGCTTCAATAGCTCTCTTTGAAACCTCAGGCTGAAGGCAAGCCATAATCAGAACGGATTGTTCAGCAGGCAGTTTCGTAGGTTTTGCTTGGAACTCCTCAGGAGCTTTCGCTGTTTCCTCTTTCGGAGCTTCCTCAACTTTCTTTCTTGTTCTCGGCTTGTAAGTGCCTGCTGCCTTAGCAGCTTCAATCTCTTCTTTTGTTCTCCGTTTACGTTTCGGAGTTTCATTTGTTTCAGACATACGATTTTAATTTACATTTATGATTACTATAACTGTTTATTTCAAATTATAACGGTCATATATTTCCTTTAACCAAGGAGTTTTATCACCCTTCCTTTCAAGCTCATTAATGAAAGCTCTGATGCAAATAATTCCTTTATAATCTGGAACTTCACCGCCAAATATATTGAACTTCCTTTGAGCTATTGCTATACCAGCGTTCAAACCTTCGTGCATAGTAACTGCTTCATTGCCTCCGCCCATTACTGCTACATAAGCAAGCAATTTTGAAGCAAAATTCAAAGACATCATTGATGTTCCAATACTATTAAATGCTTGTTCTAAATTAGAAGCTAAATCAAACGTTTCTTTGCTCATATTATTATAAACTTTGTGAAAATTACTTTGCTCCACATTTGAACTCAAAGAACTCATCTCCCTTCGCTCTGCCCTGAGTAGCTTCTGCCGCTCCTTCTCCTTTCTTCGCTCGGAGTTTACGCATATACCATCTTAGAAGGTCGGCTGTCGCTTCTACGTCATTCATCGCTCCGTGAGCATCTGTAAGTCGTATCTTTGCCCTCTCGCAAGAAGCTCCCAAGTTGATTTTCTCGTCTCCGTTAATTCCCCACGCTAACTTAGCAAGCGGAAAGGTATCAATGATATTCGGATACATCCAAAACTCAACATCATCCTTCTTCTGAAGAGAAAGAGCGTAATTCAAAAACCGAATATCAAAAGGAACATTATGACCTACTGGTACAAGCCGTCCCATTTCCTTCTTCTTGGACTTTGCTCTATGAGTTTCCCAGAACTCCGTAGCGGTTGATATAAACTCCTTAATGCTCATGCCCTTGTTTATATCGGACATACTCACCATAGTCCTATCCAACGCATCCTGTTCGATAACTAAATCAGCATAAGGCTTGACGAAAGTTTCCCAACGGTCTATCTCTTTCAAAGTAGAGCCGTCAAGAACAACCGCAGCATATTGGGTTATTGGATTTTTGTCCTCATATAACCCACCTGTTTCGCAGTCAAATACTATGTAATTACTCTTTATCATATCTTGTTATTAAATGTTGAAACCGTGTGACTTAGTTATTAACCTTGCCGCACGGTTTCTATATAGACAATCAAAGAATTTTATTTGCCCTCATCTTCCTTCGGAGCTTCGTGATGTCCTTCAGTGCCTTCGGGTGCTTGCTCTTCATCTTTCTCCTCCTTCTCGGTATCTTCGCCTTCAGTCGGCTTTGAATCGCTGCCCTCGGCATCCTCTTCTTTGTCCTGACCAAATATCATAGCGAAGATAATACAGCCTTCACGAGCATCGCATGTTTCGCACTTCTCACGGTCAATCTCCATACCTTCGTTGAGTTCCATATCAACTTCCAATTTGCCGTCTTTCTCCTCAACGTGTACGGCTCTGCCGAAAGGTCTGAGTGGTTCAGCAATCTCTTCAAGCGTTCTTTCGCTTCTACCTTTCCGATAGCCTTTGTTGAACTCTTGACGGGCAACATGTCTTGTTACTTCCTCGCTTGCCTTTGCCGCTTCGTTGATAATTCCTTCAACAATCTCGACAAGTTCTTTCTCGGAGTATTTTCTGCCTTTCGGTACAATCAACCCCTCAGTTCTGTTCATCACCATCTGTACTGCGGCAGCACCATCTACATTTCCCCTTCTCCTGTAGGTATGATTAGAGAACCAAAGAGCGTTCCAAATCATAACTCGTTCCTGTTTCGTGAGCAACAAGCTCAAAATAAATCTTTTCAAACGTTTCATACTACTTCTTTTTTATTGTTGTTAATAAATCAAATGATTCCCATCCTTGTGTATATTTCAGCGTCCATTTGCCTTCTTCATCTTTACGATATATAACAACGTATCTTTTGCGGAACTGTTCAGGAGTTGAACCAACGCTGGGGTGAGATACTTGTTCTTCAAACGGAGCGACTTTCACAATTTCACCTTTCTCGTAAGGTTTCAGCAAATACTTATTCCAAGGCTTGCTCGGAGCTTCGGCATTCACTACAAGAAACTTTGGTAACTTTTCTTTCGTTGTTATTGCTTTCATTACATTCTACTTTTGTTAAATTGTAATTATAAACTTTGGGAGAAAAAGAAACGGAGAAAAGCAAACATTATTCGCCAATCTCCGTTCTCTCGTCATTCGGGTATTCGCTTACTTTTTAGCTTTCTTTGCTGCTTTGGGCTGAATAACCTTCTTGATAGTTGTTGTAGGTGTGAACTTCAACGTATGACTCTCAGGCACATCCATCGGTTTCTTGGTCAACGGATTGATGCCCTTGCGAGCAGGGTTGACCTTCTGTTTGAACTTACCAAGCGTAGGCAGGTTCACTTCGTCACCATCCTCAACGCAAGCCTTTACGATTACAGGACACATTGCGTCGATTACTTTGTTCACGTCTGTCTGGGTCATCCCAGTTTCCTTAGCCACTGCGGCTACCAATTCATACTTTTTCATTTTTCTTTACAATTAAATTTAACAAAATGTAACGGTACTATAACTGTTTACTTACACTTCAATAACGTTGAGACCTTCTAATTTCAGGAGTTCCATCAGTCTGTCCCATTTTCGGTCTCTGACTTCCTCCTTCATATACCACATAGATAAGTCCGTTTTGTTGATGAACTGCCCTGGATTGAGTCCTTTGTTTATCGTGATACCGAACTCCCAGTGAGCATTTGGTTTCTCTACAAATCGCATATCCTTCTCAATGCAGTTCAAATCGTAGGCTGATATAACAATTCCCTCCTCTCCGAAGTTAATCATTGTTTTCTTCAACCGTTTCGGCTCGTCCTCTTCAGGCTCCTCTCCGAAGTCGTCATCTTCCTCGTCATCGAAGTCCTTTGCCTTCTTTGTTGAGGTTTTCATCTTCTTTTGGTACTTCGGCTTGCCGCTTTCTTCGGGTATTTGACTAACACGTACTTTCATAACAATCCTTGTTCTCTAAATTCTTTCATTACGTTGTTTTGTGCTCTGATGAACTCCGTAGCCATCGCCCATGCTTCCGCACTTAACATCCTTAACCCTGCTCCATAGAAGTCCCAGAAGTAAGTCTCAATTGCGGTTTGAACACCGTACACCTCATAACTGACATTCTCAATTCTCAGCGGAATGAAGATATTCATGTTGTAGTCGGTTATGTGGACAATCGCTCCTCGCTCTACATTCTGTTCGGTTATTTCTTTGACGAAACACTTGTGGTCGTACTTCCTTCCACCAATCTCATCTACAAACCCCATGTTACGCAATTTGATATCCGAAGCGGTTATGCCTCCTACTCCTACCGCATTTGGGTCAGGTAGGCACTTGACTATACATTCAAGCATTAATTGCGATACAAGGTGTTTACGTCTCCCGAATGCTAAACGTCTCAAACCTTCGTTCGATTTTTCCAACACTTCCTTGTCGGCTCGTAGGTCGTCATTGATTTTCTGATAATGCTTTCTTTCTTCAGCAAGCTCCTCCGATATAACCCACTGAGCAAATTTCTTAATCCAATTCATATTTACAATTTTTTTGATGCATACTGGGTAGGGTAACTTTGATGGTTACCCCCTTATGAACCAAAGAAAGTAGCAAAGAAAGTTCTCAATATTTGTTATGTCTTTATTTCTGAAAGGAAGTTTTTTTGCTTTACGTATGTACATGTACGCTCACGCAGAATATCCCCCTTAAACACCCCCTTATAGCAAAATCTTTTTGGCGGTTATCTTTGGTATTGTTACGTTTCGTCAGACAATAAAATAATGATTGCTCGTGAGTTCCGCTTTCTCCTCCGAAGTCTTTTATCACCCCGAAGGTTGGAGTTCACGAGCAACCTTGCTATGTGTTTGGATTTACTTGCCTTTTATCCACTTATCATATAACTTTCGATAAGTTTTTATCAGCTTCTCTCTTTTGTTCCTTGCGTTCCTTTAATAGCTCGGATAACTTGAGCAATTCCTTGAAACAATGTTCCTATCAATATGACCGTACCTACGAAAACCCAAAAACTGCTGAATATAAATCTTACAATTTCCATATCATCCCCAAATTACATAGTTCAGAAAATCTACTACACCGCTCCACCATTCTAATATCGGGAACATTACAAACCTTATAAATAGTATAGCCAATGTACCGTAGGTGAATAGTCTCCAATATCCTCTGTATTGTTCCTTCAGAACTCTTCTGCCGAAACGTCCGTCAATTGCGTGTAAGATGCGTTTCCAAATAGGCTCTTTTCGCAATTTCTTGATGATATTATCATAACACTCGTTATCGGAGCTTTTCAATAATACCAATAAATCTTTCTTTTCCTGATTATTCAAAATGATAAGTGCCATATTATTTCTTGATTTTTGAGATTATTAACGTTGCTAACAATATAACTAACAAACATCCTACTCCGATAAGCGACTTGATTAAACAAGCGTTCATAAAGTTTCGGAAACTTCCCCAAACTACTTCTATGTAAATCCAATTAGCTACTACCGCAACTACAAGGACTATGACTGTAAATGCTATTCTTGTTTTCATTTTCTTTGTTATTTACAATACGAAGGTAGAAACTATTTTACAAACGGCAAAAGAAAAAGCGAAAAATCTTTGTAGAAATTCCGCTTTTTAACTAAAATGCCCAAACTTTTAACGCTTTCGCCAATATCCTTTGTTACTATCCCAATAAACTCCTATACTATCAAGATACTTTTGTTGGTCATCGTCTATCTCGGTATAATTCCAGTCAGTCTCATCGTCTGGGCTACCAAGATAATCGTTCAAATCAACAAGGTCTTTCGGTACGGTCTGAACTTTCGGAGCTAAAATTTCAGGCTCTATGGTACTTCGTTCCCTCCGTACCTTCGGAACAGTATCATAAGACACACTTACAAGCTCATAGGTGACGTTTCTCCATACCTCCGAAGTATCTGTATCACTTACCTTCTCCCGATATGTTACTGCTCTTGGGTCTTTGCGTTCAAACCCTCCGTTGCAACCGCTGAAAAGTAGTAAACAACCGATAACTATCATAACCACTAAAACGGCTATACATCCGTATCCAGCTGACGTTCCTTCTCTTGGGTTGGTCGGCTCTTCAAAATCATTCTCCTTCATAATCGTGAATTTTCAATCCGTTGATTACCTCGTAGCCATATTGGTGACGGAGTACATCCTCAACCGCTTCTCGCTTCGGAGCGTCAACGATAAGATTTTTAACTTGTTTGATTTGTTCTTTACGGTTTTTGCTACCAAAGAACTTAACCTTGAATTTCTTCAAATTCGACATCTTGCGCTTGTTCTTTTAATTTGTTTAACATTATTCTTTGTTCTCTCGTGAACTTCTGGCGTGGAACTTCGATTATTGTTATTTGTCCTTCTTTCGGCTCTTCCCAAATAGGAACAAAGAACATTTCAACGAAGTCTATGAAGTTATGTCTTGGGTCACGTTCTCTCGTCTCAGGCATTCTCCTCAACTTTATCGGTTAGTTCAAACGCTCCTTCTCCCCGAACGAAGAAAACACGCCTACCCATTGGATGCCACCATAAGCTCGCTTCGTTTGAAGTGTAACCCTGAATGAAGCCTTCGTCAACCATATCCGTTGAGGTACATGATTTGTGTTTCTTTGTTATAGAGCCGTACTCAATTTTGAAATCAGCAAGTAACTTCTTTGCTTTGTCATACTTACCTTCTTCTTGAGCTTCGGTATAACTCTTAAAATCTGCCAATAGTTCTTCAAAGTTGAAAACGTTTTGCTCTGTACTACCAGTCGGAGAAAGAGCAGGGTCAGTTACAACCATCAGTTTCTTCGGCATACCGAAAGAAGCCGTTTCAGGTAGCAAGTTTGTTTTCAACCCCATTTCTGCGCAACAATTAGCTACTTGATTGATTGTTCCCATCAGCTCCCTTTCGGAACGCATACTGGGAAGGTACGGAATTTCAATCACCTTGTCGTGATACTTCCTTTTGAAATCTTCTTTTGTCATGATAAATTCGATTTTATAATTTCCATTTGATTCATTATCTTTATACGATAACTTTGCCCAGCTCTTGGATTATGGAGCTTAATCGCTTTATCAATACTTTTGCTGGGATTGTAATGACCTTGTAAGATTTCAAACATCTCCAAACTCTTCTCGGTATCGGTACGCTCGGCAAGCGTGTACCTATCTTCACCAAGAATGCGGTTGACATCCTTGACGTATATCGGAGTTATTTGTAATATCCCCACGTCATTGGTTTTGCCTACCGCATCCGCTTTGCCTTCGCTTTCTACCTGAATCAATGCCTCAACGAATATATCCCATTCGCTCGGCTCTTTCTTAATCTCTTGCTTTATTACATCCGCTTTCTCGTTGTTGAAATCATTCGGTTGGTAGCTGTTAATCTCGCAACTTGATACGATTATTAACATTAGCAACATAATCAATTTTCTCATCTTTACTTAATTTGGTGAAACACTCTGCGGAGTATCCAATCAACTCCGCAATATATCATTATTCCCAATCCTCCGTGCATTACCAAAGAAGCAAAGAAACTGAATAAAGTATATTCACCGTTCAGGCTCCAAGCATTGTACGCACAAAGCATTATCGCTACTACTATACCCATACATACCAGTATGTTGATAGCTTTTGCTATATTATATTTCTTGTCCATCTTTTACCTCCGTTTGTTTTGTAGGTTTCATTTCTTCAGGGTGTCGTCTCCGATACTCTTCCAAAACCTTATAATTGTTTACTTTGATACCAAGCTCTTTTGCTATTTCTTCAATCTCAGGCATTGCTTCTGTTAGTGTCTTGCTCATAATGATTTATTTGTTAATATTTCGATTGCCTCAACCTTAGTTATAGCTTTCCCCTCATAATGGAAGAAAGTCTTGCTACTGCCTCGTATTCGCTCTGTAATGCGATTTATAAGTAGCTCCTGTTCTTCCTTCGTAGGCTCGTAAGACTTCCAATAATCTTTCATTATAACTTGTTTCCAATTTTCGGAATAGTCTGTAACGTTAAAACCACGCCTGATACATTCTTCGTGTATTTGTTTGTAACGGTCAAGAGTGAATTGAGCCTTATTTAAGAAGAATGTAACATGTCCAGTTCCCAAACAAAACTTATTTGGTATTCTTTTCAAAGCTCCGCTTATATAAGATTTAACGAAGCAATCAGGCAGTCTCTTTATTTCTCTGTGCTCGGCAAGAAGATGTTCGTCAGTCAAACATCTTACTGATATAGCACTATTTATTCTTGTCATACAATTTAATTTACAATTTTGTTATTTAACTTTGTTATTGGAAAATTCAATCCTAAAATCTTTGTTCTTCAAACTCGGTCTTTTCTCTAATACAAAATTTTTCAGTTCTTCTGAATCTATGGGAAACAAAGTGCAATGCGGATATGGTATTTGTGTAACAAATCTATCTTTGACCATTATATCTAAATAGATTATTTTTGGTGAAATTTTAATTTTGGGCAATATTTAACTTTTCTTTAACAAAACAACAATAAAAAGCTCCGAACTTCACAGCCCAGAGCCTTACAATATAGAATATCAAAGTTGCTATTTCTCTCCTCGTTTCTTTAACCAATTATCCATTGCCTCCCCAAATAACTTATCCTTTACATATAAGAAGGATTCAAAGTACACTGCCGCTTTCATACGGTCATACATACTTGCATCGGCAAGGCACTCTTTTAACTCTTTATATCGCTTGAACTCCTCCCTCTCTTCCACGTCAGGAATATTGTCTTAGATGAATTTCTGAATGTCCATAACTTTAACTGTTTAATAGATTATCATATTGCTTGTTTAACTCCCAAGCTGTTATTTGTAAGTCCTCTATTGACAAAGCTCCGTTACTGAATTGCTCTTCAAGTCTCCTTGCTTTATATTGAACGTACCAATTCAAATCGACAAACATAACGCTCTTAGCAAGCCAACGCCCTTGGTCGTTTTCGATATACTGGTATATAAGTTGACAAACCTTTACTTTATCCAATGGTACTACGATACTAACAGCGTAACCAAGCTCAAGAAAGTTGTTTGCTATCTTATCATCCCATTTATCTATCCGTGAGAAGTAATGTTTGTAGAACGGTTTAACGGTACACATCATTTACATGCCTTTTACAATGATTTATTTCTTCGTCTTTATCTCTTTACCATACGGTTTATCTTTATTCTTGCGCTGCCCAGCCTTCGTCTTGCTCGGTGGTATCTTGTCTTTACCTCGTCCATTCGTACTACGGTCTATTGGAGTTTCATCCTCTGCAACAGGTCTTTTCTTTTCGGCTTCTGCGTCCCAACCTTGCTGACGTGCTTCCATATCTTGCTTTTGTTTCCTTATCTTAGACAAGAACAAGTCTTTGACATTGGTAGCTGAGGAGTGTTCCGCTTCGGTAACATCTTCTGCTTTGACATCCATTACCTCTCGTCCAGCAGTACGCTCTATCATAGCAAAGTCATAAGCTGAGTTGGAAGGATAACTCATTTCAGCATTCTCGTCATAGTCTCCCGATATATCGACAAACTTCGCATAGTAGCTATTATGTAAACCAGCAATCAATTTCTTCGGGTCATAGTTCATACGTGCTGCGACACGCCCCAAGATAATCTCTTTGAGGTTTATTGTTTTGAGTATTTCTTTCTGAATATGATTTTGTATTGTTACTTCGATATTGACATCAACTACTCCGTTTATATTGAGTATGTCTCCTTCTGCTTCCTTGCGTATCTGCTCCAAAGTACGAAGCATTGCGTTGTAAGAGTCAATCGAATTGAGAGCAATATACTTATTCTTCATTTTGGAATACATCCAAGCAAGCTCCTCAAGTCTCGGTCTTTTGTTATACAGTCGGACATCTGCTACTCGGTTTCGGAACTCCTCACGCTTTCGCTCTATCTCAACAATATGCTTCTTCAGTATTCCCTTGACATCATCCTCGTTGACAATTACTCCGTTATCCTCGCCCATTATCTTTACAACCTCTGCTACGGTAAACATACGCCCAAGTAGCTCAATAATATCTTCCTCAAACGGACTTAGTTTATATACAGCTAATTCATCCTTGCTCTTACCTCCATATCTCCCAGCTCTCCCAAAGGCAAGAGACTTTGCGGTGCTTATCTTCGCTCTCAGCTGATTATACTTTCTCTTGAGTTCCAATATATCCTCTTGCTCCTTGCTACTGAGATGTTCTATATGTTTTGCCAACCTATGAGGTAACATTCCAATATTGATTTCGTCTCCTTCGCTACTTATATACATAGTGTTGCGAATTATTGGATGTTTCTCCAAGGCAAGCATCTTCTTATACTCCGTTGGGTTTACTACGTCCTCTGGAATAGTTATCTGTTTACTCTTATCCATTTCTATTTGCGATTACAATTCATTACCTATACTTATATTTGCGTATCAAGTCTTATCGGTTGCGCTTCTCTTCGCTTTCACTACTTTTTTCTTCAATCGCAATCTTTCTACTCTTAATACACAAATAGGGTATTGTTTGCCTTGGTCTGGGTAGTCGGATATTTTGTTTACTCGGAACTCTTTTTGTTTATCCATATAGGTCAATATCTTTCTCTTACCCATTAGCGAATATATAAATATGCGAAAAGACAAAAACGTATCTTCTTTCAATTCTACATTCTCATCTCTTAGCAATAAATTATCTTCAAGCTCCTTTAATGTCATATTCTAAACAATAATTCTGATATAACTTCCGCAACTTCTCCCTTTGCTATCAACGTAGGCTCTTTGAGAGTTTTATCAACCTCAATTACTGCTTCTTTTCTACGTTCCTGACTTCCTTCAGGCATATTTACCTTGAAAGGCTCCTGACCGTAATACATTGCCTTTTCTTGTATCTTACAAAATACGTCTTGGCTTACAATGATTTTATTTTCCATAATCGTTTTATATTACACACTCGCTTCTTTTTAGATAGTTTTCAAATCTCTTTCCGTACTTCTCATAATAATCCATGAGTTGCCTGATTCGGTAGTCTGGTACTCGCTCTTGCGGACTTCGTTCCATTTGTCTATCTTCGCAAGTTTCAATAGGAGTATCAAAGAAACTTTTGAGCTCAACTTTTACCGTTTCCCAGTCGGATTGTTCTATGGCTGCTACTATAAGTTCTGCTGCCGAAGTATATATGTTGGTATCATCAACTACAACGTCAAATCCAAAGTTCAAAGCGTTTGTTATCATATCTCGCTCAATTCCCTTCACAAACTCTTCGGTCAAAGTATTATATGTTATAGCAAGCATCTTCCTTATGTCGTCTCGGTTTACTCTTACCGCAGGATTGAAGATATTGCGTTGAACATAATCTTTTGCCCAAGTAGTTTTACCTGACCCTGGCAGTCCTCTACAAATTATTATCTTAGGCATAAACTTTTATTTACAATATCCAAATCTCTTTTCAACTTGCCATTGAGTTAGGTCGGCTTTTACTTTCGCCATCCCCAATAACTTTCCGCATCGCTCGCAACGTCTTTCTTCCCAAATATCGTATCTTAGCTTGCACTTACTTTTCCAACCTTTAACGTGCTTGTATTTGGGTTTAGCAAATTCCGTTACAGTATGTTCCCAATAAGGGTGTTTACACCAAAGTCTCTTTATATACTTCCAAAACATATCAAAACCTCATCTTTCCTTTACGTTGTTTCTTAATCGAAGTCAAATGGTATTGCCCGCAATATTCGCACTTGTACCATTTCGTTCCTCCTTTATGTTTCTTCTTTAATAACCTTGTGGCTCGTTCCGCATCCTCAGCCGTTGGATAAGATAGCTTGCCTGTATGACAAGTAGTCGGTACTTGCTTAATCTTCACTTTCGGTCTGCTTTTATCAATAATCGGCTCGGATAACGGAAACACTGGCTCACCATTCAATATCTTTTCTTTATCAAGTCGTTTCATGTTACTCTACCATATACTCAATATTTTGAGATGTTCGTCAATATACTGATTAGCTTCTTCCCAATCCTCGCTACTTTCGTAACGGAGACGGTTGAACGCTTCTCTCAGCTGTTTCTTGTATTCTTGGTAAGCAATACGATTAGTAGTTGTATCCCATTTGAATTCAAAGTCATTCATCTTGCTTACCAAGTCCTTTATTTTATCAAGAGTTGTAGTTGATTCTATTATCGCATAAATTTCCATATATTGCCTTTACTTTTGGAACTCCGTTAATCTTGCGAATGTAATGGACGCCATCATCGCAATACTCAATCTTTTCTCCTTCTTTCTCCAATAATTCTGCGCACCATTCGTTCGGGTGGGCTTCCATACCGTGCTTAACTAACCAATGTTCAATCGCATCGCTTGCCTCGCACCAATATCGTTCCTCTTTATCAGTTAGACAATTCAAGAGAATTTCAACCAACGCTTTCTTCCCTTCTCTTGTTCCATCGCAACCGCACATTATGACCTTCTTACCAACGTGAGTTTCTTTGTGAATCATTACACATTTCAGTTTCCCATTTTGTAGGCACGTATGCCACGTTGTATTCGGTTTTGATAATAAGTCTAACGGTTGATAAAGAAAACCGCCCGCAACAGAATTATATGAGTTTACAAGCACGCTATAAACGTCTTTCAATGCGTTTTCTTTCGTAGGTCGGTCTGAGAAGCTCGTTGTCATAATCTGTTGCCCCCCTTGACTCTTCCATTAGTTCCAAAAATTCTTTCTTGCTAACAACGAAATGGTCAACGCCAACTTTTCTCCTTCTACCTCGTACTGGGCGAACGCTCTTGAATAGGTGGACGAACTCTTGGTCAACAATTACTTCGTTTTCGGATAAACCAAGCTCAACTTCCATTCTTGGATGATTATGAAGTCGGTGAGGTCTTTTAGCTGGAATGAACTCTATGCTTGCTTCAGGGTCAATAACCGTTATTGGTTGCGAACTCATAGCCCACTTCTCCCATTCAGCTTTGAACTCCTCAAGTTTCTCCTTCGATAAGGAAGGAAGTTTCAAAATAGCAACTCCGTTCCCGTCAGGCTCCTGAATGTGAGGCCAAATGTTACATCGTCTCATAAACTCTTCAACCTCTCTACGATTAGCAGGTTGCCATTGTTCTCCCATATCGTCTATTATTACGCAAGAAGGTCTCAACCCATCCAAGTCTCTTGGTAATATAGGTTCATTCAAATACTCTCTTCGGAACTCTTCTTGAGACGTTGATTTTCTCATTTCTTCCAAAGCGTCTTTTTCGCTTCTTTCTGGCCATTCATTATTTTCCATCATAGAACTCTTTTGGGATTATTAAATTAGCAGGCAATGAACACTCTGGGTCAGGTTTGTAATCTTCGATAACTTTACAAAATATCCTCTTCACTTCCTCTATATCCCAACCAGCAATTCCGCAACCTATCTTTGTCAGATAGAACGTCAATTGTTGATTATTCAATACAAAGTCTATGAACTTGTCAATACTCGCTTCCAACGCACTCTCCGATACTTTCTCCATGTTCTCGTCCAAAGTCGGGATAGCATAAGAGCGTCCAGTCAATCCTTCGCTTTCGCCCCAAGTCGCTTCAAAATTCTCGTAGGCTATGCGGGCAGCTCCTCCCATGTGAGCCCCATTCATATTGGAACCAAAGACAAATATCTCGTCTGGTTTCAATTCGTCAATCCTTTCGGGTGTAAATCTTCGTGACATAATTTTACAATTTAATGATTTGTATTTAATAACTTTGTAAAAATAAAAGGAGAATGTCTTGCGGCACCCTCCTTTCACAATAAACGTCAAGAATATGGAAAATAGTATCAAACTCCAAACTTAGTATATATCATTTGCAAAGTCTGGTCAATAGATGCTTGAGCGGATTGAAGGTCATAAGTCTCGGAGCTTGCACTGATTTGCTGAACTCTTACAGCCGCATCTGACAAAGCTGCCGACATATCGGTGATAATCGTTCGGTTGCTGACTCTCTTCTTCATATCAGGCATCATTACACAGTATTCAGCAGTGTAAGGCACTCCACCCGATACTTTGGTAAGCTCTCCATATGAATCAACATTCTTGGATACTACCAACTCAACGTCAGAAGGACTCATTGCCGTTGCATTGTCTTCTCCTACTTCGGTAACTTTATATTCAGCAACCAACTTTCCCATAGATACGGCAACAATCTCCATATCTACTTCAAGAACGGCTGGAATAAACTTGTACTCAAAGTCGCTCTTCTCTCTCGTGAACGGCTCTATGTTCGGTTCATCTACTTCGGTTGCTCTTTTGTATTGGACGGCTTCAACCCATGTTCCGTCCAGAGTTGATTTCATCTTAGTGAAACCTACAACGACATATTCATTGCCCTTGTAATAATAATGTTTATCCTTTGCTATCATATCTTTGTAATGCAAATTGTTTGTATTCTTCAAGTTCTTGTTTCTCTTTATCTGATAACTTGCGCCATTTTCGGTTTGCTTCGTACAAGTTATCATATTCCTTTCTTTCAGGCTGATGTGACCAAGAAGGAGTATCAACCTCCATTTCATACTTAACCAGTGCCCAATCACTATCTTTGTAATATCGGTGAAGACTTATCAAGTATTTCATTTTCTTGATATCAAGAAGCGTTTGCCCTCTCCAAGCGTACTCTGGCCAACAAGACGTTGATAAACCGTCATCGTGACTCGGAGAAACAATATGCTGAATATACTCATATCCTTCTCCCTCTTTTCTTTCTCTTCTGAGAAGATAGAATTTGTCTTTGGGTTTCGCTGGCTTATCCATCACTTTTTACATTTATCAGGTTTCTTGCCTTTGTCGCCTTTCTTATCTACTTTGGGAACTGGTATGAACTTTCTCGGAGCTTTACCAATATCCTCTTTTCCTTTGTTGAACTCATCATCGTGAGCTTTCTTTCCAATATCTTCCATAATCGTTTCTATTTTTGAATAATAACTCTGCGTGGTAACCCACCCTTTCTCCATCCTCTTGGTATCGGTTTATCCTTCGGGTGCATCTTACTTATATTGCCGTTATTTATAAGAAACTTGCCGAAATTAGGAGATTTTTCACCTAACAAAATTCCTTTATGACTATCCGATAACTTCTGTCTAAATTCATCACTCAAACACTTTACTTTGACTCCTTTTCTTATTCTCTGCTTAGTTTCTTCAGACAATTTTACTCCCTTTCTTGGACTTTGTCTTCCTTTTGCTTTTTCTGCTATTTTCCGTCTTGCTTCCTCGCTTTGTTTCTTTCCGTACATCGGATTGTTTCTTGGGTCTTTGAATAGTAGTTTCATTGATTTGCTAACTTTCAATCTAACTTCTTTCAAAGACATTGGATTACATTCGGCTACCGAACCATTCAATATGTTGTAGCCAATATCATCGTTTCTTGATTGATACTTTGTTATAAAGAACTCCTCAAGAAAGTTTACAAGAGCAATATCAAATACTGTAACCTTACAAATAATTTCTCGTTTGAAGTTATCAACTCCGTATTTATTCAAAGCTCTTTCAAATTTCGGCTTGCCGCTTCCTATATACCAAGGGTCAAGAGTTTTCTGACTCTTAACGAAGTGTTGTCCAATATATATCTTTCCATTGACTAAACAAGTTGTTTTGTAGATAATAGCATAAACTTTCATAACACAATCTTACTTTTAATATCTTCCAAGAAGGTAGGAGTGTAAACCTTTATCAAAGTATGTTTAGCTCTGGTGATTGCGACATACTTCAAATTCATTTCCTGCTCTACCTGCCACGGTTGAGTGGCATACTTTGAAGGTATTATATCTGGAAGTAAGAAAAAGACACGTTCATTCTCCAAGCCTTTCGCCTTATGAATAGTAGATAACATTATGCCTTTAATATCATCGCTAAAAATGTTGTTAATTAGCTTCTTCAATTCGGCTACACTTTCAACCTCCTCGCAAAGACATTCAATAACTTCTATCTTTTGTTGAAGCACTTCCATCTTTGGGTGTAGGCTCGGTTTCCGTACTCCTCGTTTCTCCAGCTTTCTCAATAGATTATTCTTTTCAACCTCAAGCATAGAGAACAAGCCGTTGATTGTTTTAGCTCCTGTTTTGCTTATCAGTCCAAGAATACCCTCGCCAATCTCCTTTCCTCGTATCTTTGATTTGATTTTGTTTTTCATTAACCAAAGATAAGTTTGTACCAACGGCTTCAAATTTCGACAAAGTATCCAATCACCTTGTTCTATCTCGGTCAGACTTCCATCCTTGACTGTTCCTTCTTCGGCATTCGGAGCGTATGATATTTCAGGTACTATCCTCTGAGCTTCCTTCACGATATTAACAGCACACCGATAAGACACACTCAAAGGCAGTTTAATTGCTTGCCCGTTAATGTTCGCCAGTCGTTCGTAACTTTCTGCGTCGGCTCCTGCGAAGCCGTATATTGCTTGCCTTTTATCTCCTACAGTCACCAACCTTCCTTTTCGGTTCAAACAATTCTTTATGAACTGATGTTGGCATATTGAGAAGTCTTGGCTTTCATCGCAAAATACATAGTCATACTTTCTGAAACGTATCGAAGGGTCAGTCACAGGAACATATATCATATCCATGAAATCAAATTGTCCCTTATCCTTAATCAGAAGCTCAAAAGCCTTCATAGCAACTTTTACCTCCGTTTCTCCGATATTCAAATCATAGTGTTCGGATAGCTCGTTGATTGCTTCTTCGGTATTCTCGCATAGATTACAACGCATGAGGTCAAGTATCTTTGGAATGATAAAGTAGTACCAACCACGCTTCTGTTCGGGAATGTCTTCAAAACCCTTCAACGCTCGCTCGGTCTTAGCAATACCCTTGTTTGGATTCATCTTCACCCTTCCTCCGTATCGGCTTAATATCGAACGCCAACCGCAAGAATGTATAGTCATGATTTCAACATCTCTTCGTTTGTTTCGCTCCTTTAACTCATCAATGATTGAGTTATTAAAAGCAAGGAACAGGGAACTGGCATCCTTCGGAATATAATTCAATAGTTCCAATAACACCGTAGTTTTCCCTGAACCTGCAACCGCTGAAATGTTGATATCTTTGTTAGTCTTTTGAAATACTTTGTAAATTGTACTTTGATATCTACTCGGTTTCATTCTCTTTTACAGTTTCTTTGTACCATTCGGAGCTGCCCACTTGAACCAAGTGGCACTCTTCGTGAACTCGCAACGCACCAAAACTCCTTCTTCCATTACTCGGTTGAATAACGACATAAAGTTTGTTCTGTTAGAGCACATCGCTGCATTCTTAGTAAGAAACTCTGTTATATTCACGCCTTCTACTGTGTTAAAGTCAATAGATTGGGCTGTATTGAAATACCCCTCTTGCCATTTATACACGGCAAAGAACAAGAACTCATCCTTGTTCGGAGTACACACTTGTAGTATTGTATTTCCTTCCAATACCAGCTGTTCGATAGCTTTCTGATAAATGTTGACTTCCATATCAAATTTCTCCTTTTTCTTGAGATGTTGTTAATACTTCTTTAATCTTTTTCAGACAACGTGAATATTGTCCGTTTGTTACATCGAGATTGTCTTTCAAGAACTCGGAAGTTTTTTGACCCAACATTCTTGAACGACATATCCGTTTCTCCAGTTCATCCAAACCAAGGTGTTCCATTAGAAGCTCCGTTGTATCAGGCTGACGATAATCGTGAAAACCTTTATTCACGGCTTCCAAGGCTTCGGATATTTCTACATGACCATTGCTTCTTTGTAGCTCTTTTTGATAATCTCGGTAAAAGTTTCTTGACAAAGACTTATTGTAATAGAAATAAAAATTGTAATTGCCTTTGATTATATACTTTTCTAAACACTTATCAAAGATGATATAACAATCAGCAACCAACTCGTCTCTGTCGGGCATGTCCTTCACTTCGGTATTCTGAAGCAGATTGAGATAATTAGCAATGTTTTTCTTGACAATATCTTTCATCATTTTGAATACCAAATTCTTATACGCCTTGACTCTCTTTTCGTTCGGTGAGTATCTGATTATCGCAATCCATTTATTGACAAGTTTCGCCTTGTAATGATAATCGGCTTTGAAGTACATGCTTTCTAAACTCATAACATCAACTTTTACTTGCTTCCTTAAATTGTTTAACTGTTTCGTGAAGTTGATGTTCCTTGAAAGGTTTTATTTCCTTTTCATAATGGTCGTGAGAACGCTGCTTCAACATTGCTCTTTTAGCTTCGGGTGAAGCACTGGAATACTTAGCAATATCAATATTCTTTTCGCTGAGTGGAATATCCTTGTTTGGATTGATTTCCTCTCGTATTTGTCCGCAACAAGGACAAGGAGCATTATTGCTTTGAAGATGTCCATCAACTACACGATAGGTGTTTGAATAGTACTCATCTTCAACTCCCTTTCGTTTGCACTCTTCATTTCTACAAATAAATTTTACCATATCTATCTTCGTTTTTCTGTTATTCTCGCATACTCCAAAATCAAAAGAGCGTCTGAAACTCTCATCCAATCTTGTTTTGTCTTCAAGTTGAACTTCGCTCCTACGCTCGGATAAAGTTGTTGAGCACGTTCTTTCAGTTTAGTCTTCCACTGCGTCGTGGTTTTCTTACCTTTCGTGCCCAATTGTAGCTCCTTCTGCCACTTCTGAGGAGTAACCTCCATAGTAGGTATCTTTCTGCATAAAAGAGCCATTTCCAAGTGACCAAAACCCTTTCCGAAATTAAACATTGAGCTGCCTCCCATTCCTGGCAATCCTCCTACCTTTTCCAAGTAGCATGTAGCATTCTTCTGATACTTCGTGATAAAGTTCAATAAGTCCTGAGGAGTTTCAGGCATATGAGTCACCATTATTATCTCGTTTCGGTCAAGCGAAAACACTACAATCCCACCTTCTTTGCCAGGGTCAATTGTAATTAACTTCTTGTCTTTTATGTATTTTATCCATTCGTTATTTTCCATCTATAATAAAAGTTTACACCGTTCATATTATCTCTAATAAACTTTGAGAAGTTTACACGTATCGGCTGACATCCTTCTCCTTAACCACGTAGAGTGTGTTCTCATTGTTGAAAGACTCACTAACATTTTGGGTTATCACCAAAATAGTAATACCCATTTTTTCAAAGATTTTGATGATATTTTCTTGACCCTTGCTATCCATTCCATGGAAGCATTCGTCAAAGCAAAGAAGGTTCAATCCACGTCCGTTCGTGGATAGATTTATGAGGTGCTGAATTCCAAGAACTCCTGCCAACGTTACACGTCCTCTTTCTCCTCCTGACTTAGCCAAGAATTGTTCAGCGGTAACTCCGTCATTCAAAACAAACACATCAATCTTTTCTCTCACCTCACCTGATTTCAAAATGGTAAATCCATTGATGAGTACGGATATATCAACACCGAACTTTCTCAAATAGCTGTTCGTGATACCTTCGATTATTTTGATTGATTTGTTCGCAAGATAAGTCATGAACCCCGAACGTCCCATATTAAACTGCCAGAACTTAATTGTCTCCATCTCTTCGCTGATTGGTAAGAGCTGTTTGGTCAACTTCTCTATCTCGGTATCACATTCCCCGATACGCTGGTTGAGACTGTTTAACAATTTGTCGTCCTTCTTGCGTTTCTTGATAGCTCTCTTCTCGGTTTCCCATTTCTCTATCTTTACAAGAAGGTCGGCACGGTCTTGAGTCTTGTTCTTTATTTTACGTTCATAACCGCTTTTCTCCTCTTCAATCTCTCCAACAAGTTCTTCGGCTCGCTCGGCTTCCTTTATCTTCTTATTGAAATTTTTGAGTTTAGTTTCTTTTGCCTCATATTTCTTGGTTTGTTTCTTAATCTCGCTTTGAGCTTCAGCAAGTAATGACTTTGTATCTTCAACCGACAAATCCAACTCTGACTCGTGTATAAATTCATGAGAACAATTAGGACAAGTTATGGTATCTTCAAGTTCTGCTTTGAGCTTCTTCTCCATTCTCTTATTCTCGGATAATTCTGAATCAAGCTCCTCCATTTCTTCTTTGAGCTTCTTTCGGTCTTTCTTCAGTTGAGTAGTATCTTCAACCGTTATCGCTTGAATTTGTTCCTCTTTTGTTTTGACCGCCTTCTCCCACTTATCCAAATTACCGTCAATTTCACCAATCTCTTCTTCGGCTTCAGTTATCTTCTCGGATAGCTCGTTCAACTCCTCTTCGGTATTATCATTAGCAAGCACTTCTTCTCTTTGCTCCACCAATAGCTCCTTCTTATCAGATAACTTACCTATCTCATCATCAATCTCCTTGTATTCGGCATTCTTTTCCTTGTAACGCAAATCAAGTTCTTCAATGACTGGGTTAATCATATCAGCAGAAGTAATACGGTTCATGATTTCTTTCTTCTCGCTATCACTGGCGGTGAAGAACGTGTACCGATTATCTTGACTGATTATGAAGTATCTTAGCAAGTCTTCACGACTTATCCCAATAAGCTCAAGAACTCTCTTGTTTGCTTCGTTTACCGATACGACTTGTTTATTCAACTTGTCGTTTTCCCATATCTCAATCTTTGCTGACTTGTTTCCACGAAAGAACTGACGACTGATACGGAGTTTCATTTTCAATACAGGATTGTAAAGATGAAACACAATTTTACATTCTTCCTCATCCCGATTGATGAAACTATCTTTCTTGATAGCTCGTAGGCTCTCATTGGTAAGAGCTATACAGATTGCTTCAAACAACGTAGTCTTACCAGCTCCGTTATTTTCTAAATTTCGGTCAGTTTGGTTTCTTCCGAAAATCATTACACATTTGTTTTGCTTAAATTCATAAATTGATTCTTTATGAGCAAACAAATTATACATTTCAATTTTTTCTGGATTCCACATAACCTTACCAAAGATAATTAGATTTCAACAATTTTTCAAATTCTTCTTTTGAAGTTATGTATCCGTTAGAAGCGGCAGCCATTATTGAATTAACACGTATATCGTGCTCACAACCATCAAATACTATTTCAGCAGCTTCTCCTTCCTCCCCCATTTCATAAATACTTTTGACGGCACTTACATAATGATTATTATCATCAAGACACCAAACTAATATATTCCAATAGTCGTTCCCATCCTCATCTGTTTTATCTATGTAGCCTCCGAAATTAGGAAGACAGACGTTGAATTTCTTCAACTTGTTTAGAATATAAGGTTTATTGATTTTATTCAAATCGCATATTTCCTTAACTTTTGCTGAATTGATTACTCCTTTCTTTTCATCAACTTCAACATCATATATTTTTACCAATTTATGTTTCATTTTCTTGATTTTTGAATTTTACCTTTCTTCCATCCTTCTGGAATAGGCTCGTCAATCTTGCCTCTTTTGTTTATAACTCCGTTATTTATCCATATAAACCTTGAACCATAGAAATGATGCTTTTCTCCCGATATACTAACGCCATACATTGGATTGTTCTTGCCTGAGAATGCTGCTGAAAGTTTCTTCTTTGTTTCTTCAGAAAGGTGTTTGCCGAACATATGATTTTTCTTTCCTTTTTGAGAATTTGAAATTCTTTCTTTTGTTTCTTTGGTATGCTTCCTGCCTTTCATAATCTCAGAATGTCTTTTCTTCCATTCTTCTGTATGAGGATTATGCTTTCCATACATCGGATTATTCCTTGGGTCTGATAATCGCTTCTTAGCAGCCTTCCTTATCTTCTCCTTAACTTCGGGAAGTTTAGCAGGATTGTATTCACTGGTATTAACGTCTCCTTTTGCTATATTGTAACCGATACTACGAATGTATGATTTATGCTTAACAATATAGACGTGTTCCCAAACTCTCAACTCATGAAGTGAATAACAAAGTCTCAATATCTTTCGTTTGAATTTATCCTTACCATATTTCTTAACGGCTCGTTTGAAAAGTTCTCCGCTGCCAATGTATTTCTTATCTCCATTCAATTCATGTCTTCCAACATATATCTTTCCATTAGCAAGACAAGTAGTCAAATAAATGTATCTAATAGGTTTCATATCTTTTGTATTTATTTGACTACTAATAACTGCGGTGGATAAACTTACACCCTTTTTATCAAAGATAATCCATATGTAAGTCTTTTACCAGATATTTGATTTTCACTACAAAATTTGATAAAGTCCTTTCGGATAGTCTTTGAGTCAAATTCAAGAATGCTATCAGATTCAGACAATTCAATTGCTTCTCTTTCCTCTACACTTTGGAATTTGCAGTCTATACCATATTTACCTTGTATCTCGGCAATGTTTATCTTTTGACAATCTACCTTCTTACCAGTGAATACAAATCTGATATGGTCGTACTCTTCGCCTTCATACTTTTCCAAAAGGTTCATCAAAGTTTCCTTGTCGTTCGCATCAATTACTTCCTTGATATACTTCGGGAACTTAGAAGGAACGAATTTGGTTGAACCGTTGTTGAATATGACCGTGAAACCCTTATCAGTGATATTCTCTCCGTAATTGTTTTGATAAGCAGAACCAGTGTATATAACATTATCCGCTAACTTAGAAGCATTATGGTAATGCCCAATCAATACCTTCGTCCAATCCTCAAACATCGAAGGTTTAATAATGGAAGATACTCTTGACCCATCATTGTTTACTACTCCGTCAAACCCTGAATGAGTTATCAATATCAACGGAGTATCGGCTTCAATATCTTGTTCTTGAAAGTTGCATTCAATTTGCTCAAAAACCTTTTCATATTCTGATAACCATTTATCATCTTTGAAGTAAGGAATAAAAGCAACAACGCACCCGCCAATAAACTTACGAACGCCACTGCGATAAAGATTAACACAAGGCTCACTATACACGTCCAAATAACTCTTTTCATCATCACTATCTGTTTTATCATGGTTGCCTGGAATGACGTGTAATTCAATATCCTCTTCGGATATCATAACCAGTATTTCCTTCCAATCAGTCAAGCATTGTAACGGCTGACCCGAACGGTTGGTGAATACATCCCCCCCGCAGAATATACGGTTGGTGTCATACTCCCGACAAAGACTGATGAGTTGACGAAAAATGTCTTTCACCAACTCACCGTTGTCCTTATCAAGATGAACGTCATTTACAAGTATTCCAATTGCTTGTTTCTTCATAAATTCACATTTTCCTTATAAACGCTGTTAATTGTCATCCTCCTCTTCAAGTCCGTTAGCCAGAGACTTCTTCAACTCAACCAAATCATTCTGCATAGACTTCTTGATTTTGTTGTGAAGAACTACCAACAACTTGTTATGGTCGTAGTAATGTTTGAATAACTCTCTCGGAGAACTCCACGTCAGCTTTCCGTTCAAAAAGCTCATTTTCTTCGCTCCTTCTTTCTTAATTATTCCCATCTCACAACCATAGTCAATGTCCTCTTGAGATAAGATTATACCATAACCAAGCAATATCCTTATATCGGTTTTCTTTCGGCTTCCAAAGTCGTTCTTCACAACCTTCACTTCGGTTATCTGAGCAACTTCTACATCGTCAATTTTCTCATGCTTGATTAGCTTCATCGACAAACGGATAGTAGGCATAAGCTCAACCCATTCTCCACCTGTACTCTTTCGGGTAGTTATACCCATAGTGCTTTGTTCGTACTGGTGATTCAGCATTACAAAGTGCATTATATGGGTGTACATTTCGGACATGATTGACTTCGCAAACTTCTTAGCTTCTTTCGCAAATGCCATCATCTTCTCGTTCTTCAACTCAATGTCCTCAACCTCTGAACCTTTCTGAAGCTCCTTCTCCAACCGCTTGGTATTCTCTTCCATCGTATCAAGCTCGGACTTCGACAGAGTTGCGCCCAAACTATCCCAAAGAAAGAAAAACTTGGGCTTCATCTTCTCGGCTTTCAATACCTCGTCAGCATCCATAACAAGTTTCTTAACTTGCATGAACATCGCCTCAACATATTTTACCTTGATTATAATTATTCTGTGAACGGGCAAGCCAAGCTGTAATGCGTAGTCTTTGTTGTCTCGGTTTTCGCTCGAAAGTATGACGGCAATACCATCCTCTGGATTTTCCTGAAGAAAGTATTTCATGGCCATAAGTCCCAACGTAGTTTTACCACTACGGCTCTTGCCTGCTATCTCTATGATACCAGTCGGTAGTCCGAAAGTCCGAAGGTTATAATCAAGCGTAGGACTGCCTGTATGTGCCCAGCTCTTCACGTCTTTGAATCCGTCCTTATCGGAGAACTTAATAACATCCTCAGAGTTGAACTTGTCGACAATCTTATCAATAATGCTTTTCGTTTTCGCCATAAACTTTTTGTTTTATATGAAATAAGCCAACGATATATTTCAACCGCTGGCTTATCTCGTTGTTAACAATATGAAAGTAGATGAAATTATTTACCAGCAAGTTTCTTTTTGATGTCTTTCAGGGAAACTTTGCTTTTCGGTGCTTCCTCCTCTTCTTCGTCATCCTCTTCCTCAGAGTCATCGCCACCCATCACTTCTCGGATAGCTTCACGCAGGTCATCATCCGTCATAGACTTCTTAACCGATACTTCCAAGTCATTTTCCTTTATGTACTTTTTCAGTTCAGTTCTGTCCATGTCGTCCAAGCCATCGTCTTCAGCTTCATCTGAATCATCCTCTTCTTCATCGTCTGCTTCCTCAGGCTCCTCGTCATCTTCTTCCTCCTCTTCTTCTACCTTCTTGGTAGCTTTCTTAGCAGGAGCTTTCGCTGACTTTTTCTTGGGTTTTTCTTCCTCCTCCTCTTCTTCGTCATCGGAGTCATCATCACCCTCGTCCTCATCTTCTTCCTCAACTACCTTTTTGGTAACTTTCTTGGAAGTTTTCTTTTTGGACGGTTTGTCATCTTCTTCCTCCTCTTCGCCATCATACTGGGCTTTGATTTCCTCAACGTGTTCCAGCCAAGCATCGTCCTCGAACAATTCCATTTCATGTTCCTCATCGAAGTTCTGCAAGCCTTCCAACGCTTTCTCAAAGTCTCTCATACCGTATTTCGGCAGTACTTCAGTAAGCGGTTTCAGAGTCATGAAATACTCAATTTCCTCATCAGTAAGCGGTCTGGCTGATACCTTCTTCGGGAATGATACTTCATAGTAGTTTTCGCCCTTTTTCTTGTTTGGGTTTTTCATGTACTTAACCAAGATAGGCAGACCTTCATCTGGGTCAGTGAACGGGTCAACTTCAATTGCTTCATCCTCATCTTCGGAGAACGCCAGCTTGTTCATCGCATCCCGAACCATTTTCTTGAACTCCCACAACTTAGCACGCAACTCTTCGTCAGCCGTAACTTGTGCAGCGTAGCATAACCAAGTGTAAGAAGGATTGAGGCTGTTTTGGTTCTGACCAGTACCTGTAAGAGCGTCCAATTTGTCCGCATCTTTCGCCCATTTCTTCTTGGCGAATTTTACATACTCTTCCACCAAATCCCACTTCGTACCTCCGTGAACCTTAGAGTCAAGCACCGTAGTACGTCTTGGGTCTCCATCCCTACCAGCAACGGTAAGCCAGTAACACTTCTTTGGAATATAGAAGTCTTCAACACCAGGGTGAGCTGGGAATATACGAATTTTCAACGTTTTACCGTCTTCCAAATTCAGATACTCGTTGCTACCAACTCCTACCATTTCATTGTCTTCATCGACACGCTTTTTCAGCTTTTTAATCGGAGTTGCTTTCAACTGTGAACGCAAACCTCCACTTGAACTTTTCTTTGCCATTTTTGTAATCTACAATTTATTGTTAATCAATCAATTTTTTCGTTCTTTTTATTAAAACGTTGTTTACTCTCCCTTCGATAACCGAATCAGCAATATCACCTTGCTGAACGGTAAGAGAAAGTTTGTCCAGCTTCTCGCTCTTATCTTTGGCTGACCAAAAGATTGAGTTGATATAGTCTCTTGTTTTCTGAACCTCAATGAACTTCTTTCTCATCGCTTGGTAAGCCTTGTTGCCTACAACCGCATTATTGAGAGCTTCGACAGTAGGAGCTTTGCCATTATTTTCAGCTGCTAATTCACTTCTCAATCTCTCTTTGGTTTTAGCTTCAAACACTTCCAAGTTGAGTTTAGCTTCTGCGACTTGAGATTCAGCTTCAGCAAGTAATTGACCAAATCGGTTTACAATTACTGGGAAGGTGATAAGTTCTCCGATAAGGTTTGAATAATCAATCTTCAACAAAGAGTCAATATCCATATCCTCATCAAAGCTGTCAAACAACAACTTGTAAGTTTTACCACCAATTGTAATGAGTTTCTTGTTCATCGTTTTACTCCTTTTCGTTTTCTTCGGCTTTCAAGATATGGAGCCCAATCACCGCATATCCGATAATGTCTTTCAACGTATCTTCAATGCCCTCGAAGTTTGGTTGTTCTCCACGCATCTTGTTCTCCACCATGTTACGGTATCTACTAACTTTGTCCCATAGATGAACCATATTACCGTTCAACCCAAGGTCAAAAGAAGCTCCCTTGTAATCATGGTTCTTTTTTACCAGCAATTCGTTCATGCCATCGAAGATGCCATCGATGCTCTCTTTGGTCATCTCCTTCCCTTTACTGTTCGCCATACACATTTTTGATTAAGTTATTTAATTCTGAGAAGTTCAAAGAATAACCTTCAAACTTTCTATTTAACATTTCAATTACATTCGTAACCGCCTGTTCCAGTCCTTCCTTACCACGCTCCCATTGGGCACTTAGGCTCTTGTTACCCAGCTCACGTTCTCTCTTCATATAGAAGGCAAGAGCCAGCCAATCAGCCAGTTTACAAAAGATTTTAACATCATCCCCTGAACGTGTAATGTTACCAACAACCAAGTGAGCGGTTGCACTCCAATTACCGCAATTATTTCCGTCATCTTCTCCGAACTCCTCAATTGCTTTATGCCTTGATAGGTTATTGAGAGCCGTTCTGATTTCCGTACCGTTATAATTGTTGTACTTCGTTTCATGCGACATATCTCGGAGTATCAACGCTTCATCCCAATCGTGGAACGCAAACGCATCTACGCAATCAAGTTTGAACGCCAATACTTTAGCATCTTCGTTATCAAACCCGAATATGTCTTCAAGTAATATCCTTCCAAAGATTGATACTTTGTAGGAATGTTGACTCACGCTTTCCTCTTTGAAAACGTCCATTTCTTGCCACTGCTTGATGTTATCAAGCCTTTTCAGATAAGCTCCGTTGAAAATTTTCGCTAACATAATTTTACCAATTTTAATTTACGATTTACCGTTTTTCCAATCATCAAACCTTGTTGATTTAGTTTTATGGTCGGACAGTACATATAACTTTGTTCTATTGTTACTGAACAGTTTCTTCTCGTTTTTCCAAGTATCTTTCTCAACCGTACCACTTAGGGCAACAACGCATCCCTTTATATCAGCAATATTTTCCCCTATCTTCTCATAAGCATCTGGCCACATGAGTACTGGGATAATCGTATTGTTGCAATCTATATTCAAAGTACACATGGTACCAGTCTTGATGTCCTTTTCCTTATAGTAGATAAGTTTGCCAGCAATAGCAACTTCCTTCTTCTCCTTAGTAGCCAAGAACTCTACGTCATTCACGAAGATGTTAGCAAGTCGCTTATTTGGTATAGCATCCTTTATCATGTTTTCATAATCAACCTCTCCAAAACCAGTAAGACGTTTTTGTTCCAAAATCCAAAAAGCGTTTGAGTTACTATCTGGCGTTGAATACTCCTCCGATAGCGTGTCGCCTTTCATATCAAGATACTTCTCCAACAGCTTCTTTCTATCTCTTGGATTTTTAATTCCTTCAAGAAGGTCGAACGCTCCAGCCACTATAAGGCATTTTACAACAGTTTTATTCACCTTTGAAGGTACTCGGCTCAGGAACTCTTCTAACGAATAGAATTGCCCACCTTCACGCCTTGTATTCATGATATTCTGAACTGCTACCTCTCCTACTCCTTTAATTTTCGTCAAGCTGAAGAAGATGCGTTGTTCTTTTGGGTCACACGTGAAATTTATATCGGAAAAGTTTACATCAGGTGGACGTATCTCAACCTCAACGCCTGTTTTCTTCAACTCGGCAAGTCGGTATGGTACTTCACCCTCTTTGGAGAATTGAAGAGCCGTTGTCCAAAACTCTAATGGATAGTTCACTTTGAACCATTGACTCCAATACGACATTATCGAATAAGCCGCAGCGTGAGACTTGTTAAAACCGTAACCTGAAAAGGCAAGAAGTTTATCCCAAACATGTTCGGCATATTCCTTCGGCTTCTCAATACCATTCTTCTCAAGCAACTTAGCATATCCAGTCTTAAACTTCTCACCGTATGAAGATAGTGTTTTCACATCCTTCTTCTTGATAGTAGTACGGAGAACATCTGATTCAACTTCGGTCAATCCTCCTACTACAACAGCTTTCATTATCTGCTCTTGGTAAACGTACAGCCCATATGTTTCTCCTGTTATCTCTTCCATCCCGAAGTCATACACAGGTTTCTTCTTGCCGTTCTTAATATCGGAGAAGTCACCATGGGCGTTCATTTCCATTGGGCCAGGTCGGAATAGAGCCGTCATGGCTATGAGGTTTTCAAGCGTATCAGGTTTCACTTGTCGGCAATAGTTCATCAAACCAGTTGTACCGAACTGAAACACATCTTCATTCCAACCTCGCTTGAAGTATCGGAATGTTGCTTCATCGTCCAACGGTATCTTGTTTACATCTATACTCTTGCCAGTGTTTTTCTTTATCAAAGTCAAGATACTCTTAAACTTATCAAGCTGAGATAATCCAAGAATGTCCTCCTTCAAGAAGCCTGATTTGTCAATGTATTTTCCTTCCCACTCTGAAACAAGAACTCCGTCAATTTTCTTTACAGGCATCCACTCCCACAAGTCAATCTCGGCATTGCTACCATCAACTCTATGCTTCGGTACTATAACTACAGCAGAAGGGTGAACACTCTCCGCTTTCGGCTGGAGCAAGGCATATTTCGTCAAGTGAACCAGCTCTGGGTTTTCCTGAACGAATTTGAAAAGCAGTTTTGATTTTGAAGCATATTCAATCAAGTCTCCCCAAGTGTATTCAATCTGGTCGTCAATATCCTTCGTAAGTTTGTTGGTCATATCAAACGAAAGTCCTTTGACCTTTCCGAAGTCTTTGATACAAGTCTTGAGCTTCATTCTCGTGTACGTTCCGATACTACAAGTGTAAGCATATCCGTATTTGTTTTTGATATACTCTTTAACTGCATCACGGAACTCGGTTGGGAAGTCAACGTCAATATCAGGCATAGAGTCAGCAGACTTCGCACGCTCTCCCGATACACGTGTTTCATTCAAGAAACGCTCAAACATCAATCCATATTTCAATGGGTCAACATCTGTAATATGTAAACAATAAGCAACAAGACTACCGCAAACTGAACCACGTCCTGTTCCTACGTTGATATCATTATCGTGACACCATTTGATAATATCCCAAAGTATCATGAAGTAGTCGCACAAACCGTTCGGAACTATTACAGAACACTCGGTTTCAATTTGCTTCATGTACTTCTTCATCTCTTTCGGTTTCAGATGACCAAGACGTTCGTTGATACCTTTCTCCAATTCCTCAAAGAATGCACCTTCAACATCCTTAACCTCAAAATGAGGCAGTTTACGCTCTCCTGTATTTATACGGAAGTCTATGGAGTCAGATAGTTTTGAAGCATTCTCTATACCAGTTGCAATAGCTTCAAACAAAGGCTCTACGTTTTCAATCCACTCCTCATAAGCATTTATGGTATCAGCTACACTCTTGAAGTATTGGTCATTTGACTCTGGAGTTGCCTTGTTGTTTACTTTATTGAGAATTGATTTCAATTCGCTCTCTTCCTTATCAAGATAATATGAATCATTTATCAAGATAGGTTTCAACATCTTTCGATAATTGCAAAGATAGGTATCAATGTTTTCAAGATGTTTTCGGAATAGTTGTTGCGAAACGTACTCAACCGTGTCTATCTGATAGTACACTTGGTCAAATACTTTCTTATATTTTGCGATAAGTTTTATAGCAGCTTTCTTGTCGTCTTTAACATAGTTCAATTCACTCTCCTTCGGTACTACGCAACAAAGTCCTTTCCCCAGAGTATAAAGGAGCGTATCAGGAATGAAACCATTGTAATCTACGTTTATAGCCTTATTGATGAGCAATAAGTTTTTCCAACCTTCGTAGTTTAATATGAAAAACTTCAACTCAAAGGTTTCTTGGTTTTGTTTATCTTCGGAGTAATTAACCGACACAGTGACAGTTTCTCCGATTATTGATTTGATTTTCTTCTTTTCGCAAGCTGTCTGAAATGAAAGAACTCCAGCCATAGTATTCTTGTCGCAAATACCAACTGCTTTACATTCCATAAAACTCGCTTTCTTCGCCCACGTATCGCAGGAGCCTGAACCGTTCATCATTTCATATTCTGAATGAACTCCTAAATGAACGAAGTCCATGACTTTCGGTTCACTCGTTTTACCAAGATATTTGAAGTCATTGAACTCTGGTTTGAATACCAATTCGTTGTATCGGTTTTTATCTTTCTTGATGCCCGAATAATAGAATTTACTTCCAAATTCAAACAATATGTAATTTACCTTCTTCTCATCCAATATATCAAATTCTTCATCCGATAGGATAAAGGCAAAATCTTCATCAATTATCTTGCCGTCAAACGGCTGAAGGTAAAGAAATGTTCCAACCTCCTCTATGGTAATAATATCGGAGCCATCCAGTTCTGACTCCGATACTACCATTTTGTTTTCCTCTAACCATTTTGATAATGTTTCCGTCATAGCTTACCAAGATATTCATGTTCTACTTTCTTCGATAACCTTGCGGCAAAGAAGTTCTTAGCAAGCATTGAAATATCCCAATTATGTCCCATAGCTCCTGTTCCTCCGTCATCTTCCATATGAGCTTCCAAAACCTCAATTTCAGAAATAGCGGTATGACGTGCTACATCTTTCTCGTCAGAAGTTTTGAGAACGGTCATTTTCAGCTTGTATTCCAAATATATCTTCAGAAGTCGGTAAGAGTTATACAGATAAGTAGAAAAGTCTGCTAACTGCTGGATTTCAGCCTCAATCGGCTCTTCTCCCTCCGATACTCGGATAAGGTTATCAATAATGATTTGAAGGTTGTATTCAATCTCACGGAAACGATTGACAGCTACTTCGTGACTGAAGTTGAAGTCCATTCTTCGTTCTTCGGCTTCGCAATCTTCATACATATTTCCGATAACGTTCCCACCTCCTCTTTGTTCCGCATACAAATCGCTCATAGTTTTAGCAATCTTGTTCCATTCATAGATATGCAGACTTTGAGAGTTATGAGTTTGCGTTCCAAGTTCTACCCCCAACGCTCCTGCCATAAGCTCGGTCAAGAAGCTGAATTGGAATATATTTGTAGGCAAACCCCAATGAAGGTCGTTGCTTCGGTTTCCGATAGTCGTGATGAGCTTTCCTTCTCGTATCTTCAACATCACTATATCATTACAAGGAATATCTTTGGTTTTGTATCCCAAGTCAAAATTTGGGTTCCAAATCTCCATAACCACCTGACGGCTGTTCGGGTTTTCCGATAAGATTTTGATAGCATCAATTACTTGGTCGTAACCTTTTGAAGCGTCCAAGTTATCCTTAACAAATTTGTCTTCGGTACGAATGCCCCAATGACGCAAACGATAACCATAAGGAGCATGGAAAGTTTCTCCATCATCCGAAAAGTCCGCCATCTTTTTATTGAACAATGTCAAGAAGGCAACATCTTTTCTACCCATTGCTATCCACATAGCTTCAGCCAATAAAAAGAACACATTTATATCACGCTCGTAACCTCCTACACATCTACGATAAGGATTGGTCAACTGCGTCTTAAAATCAAGCACCTCCTTAACTTCTCCGTCACGGCTCGGCTCGTAGTCCTTCTGGGTGAACAGGTAGTAATTGATAGCAGGGTACAACGCTGCAAAGGTCTCTGTTTTTGCTACTCCCAACTCAGGAATGCAAACATTGTTACTCGGAATATTCATATCAATCATTATTTTGAAATTTTCTTTTCGTTTCTTCTCCCTTAGTAACTATGGGAGAAAAAGAAAGGAGAACGCTCAACACGCTCTCCTTCTTCTCTATTGCTTACCAATCAGGTTTATTTCTTCTTGGTAGTCTTTTTAGCAGGAGCCGATTTTGAAGCAGCTTTCTTCTTCGGAGCTGGTGCTTCATCTTCTTCTTCCTCATCGTCCTCAACTACCTTTTTAGCAGCCTTCTTTGCAGGAGCAGCTTTGGACGTCTTTTTCTTTGGAGCTTCCTCCTCCTCTTCATCGTCCTCATCTTCTTCCTCTTCAGGCTCCTCTACTTTGGTTGACTTCTTGGCAGGTTTCTTTTTGTCCAAGTTCTCTTCCATTTTCTTGCGGTTTTCGCCCAGCTTCTTGTCGATTTTCTGAACGGTTGCCGTAATATGCTCCATAAGGTCAGTGATGATTTCAAGAGCTTCATCAAGAGTAATACCCTTAATAAGCGGTGCTCCACTCCAGCAAGGCTCGTAGTCAATACCTGCTTTGTCCAGTATCTCGGTCTGTTTCGTGAAGGTCAACAGATACAAGTTACACTTGATAGAGCCGTCAGCCTGTTTTGAGCAGTTCTCGATAAGAACCATAGAACGCTGAGAGTTTTTGCCTTTGTGTTTGATAGTTACGCCCGCACTCGCTACCCAAGCATATGCGTATTCACTTTCAGGGAACAACTTCTTCAACGGTGCGAACGCTTTGCGGTCATCTTCGTTGTTCTTCGGGTCAAGTTTTGTTCCACGTTTGCCGGCAGCAGGTTTTGCTTTCTTCTCCGCTTTCTTAGCAGGTGCAGCAGCTTTCTTATCCTCTTTCTTCGGAGCTGCTTTTTCAGCGGTTTTCGTGCTTGCCTTTGACTTCGGTGCAGGTTTCTCGTCCTCGTCCTCGTCCTCATCTTCTCCTACTTCGGCACGGATAGCCTCACGAATATCGTCATCAGTCATAGACTTCTTAACGGTAATGTCAAGCTCATTGTCTTTGATGTAGGCTTTCAGAGCTGTTCTGTCCATTTCTGCGAACTCGTCACCCTCGTCCTCATCTTCTTCCTCCTCTTCGGTTTCTTCTTCGTCATCCTCCTCTTCTTCCTCAGGCTCTTCAACCTTTTTAGAAGCCTTCTTGGCAGGTTTCTTCGGTTTTTCTTCCTCCTCTTCTTCAACTTCCTCGGCAAGTTCATCGTTTTCTTCCTCTTCGGTCTGTTCCTCGTCATCGCCTGAGTTGTCGTCTTCCACGAAGGATTCAGCAATGTCCAGAAGGGTATCAGTTTCCTCTTCCTCCATTCCTTCAATTCCGTTTTCTACCAAGATTTCAAGAAGTTTCTCACGTGCTTCTTCTTCGTTCTTTGCGTTAATCTTTAACGCCTTCACTCTTTTTGCTGTTGCTGCATTCATTTTCGTTGCCATTGCTTTTACGATTTTAATGATTACTATTTATTTGTTAAAACTGTTTTCGTTACTCTTCATCGAAACTGTAAGTTGAAAATACTTTCTTCTGTTGTAGCAATTCGTTACCATATTTCTGAATCAAGTAACTCTTTTGTAAGTCTATTATATCTGCTACTCCAATTGGTTCATCGCCACTGTCCAAGATTTCCTTTCTTGCTCGTTTCTCTGACTCATTGTTAAAGTAAACTTTGGTAAGAATTTTTGTATTGTAACCTCGCAAGAAAAGTGAAAATATAACTCTTTCTTTGCCCGTCAATCCTTCCAATAAATCAACTCCGTTCAGTACGAACTTGTTATGGCCAGGTTCAATCTGAGTGTCTCCATCAATACCATAATCGAAGTTTATATCATCAATTCTTGTTTTGTAGTTCTCCCTACTTATATACTTCATAAAATCTCTGGACTTGTTAGAACAAGCAGCTTCCAAATAAAATCGGATTGGTACTGGCTTTGACGCTTCGTTTCTCCGATATTTGGCCCATCGCCTGCCGTATGATTTTATGGAAGTAAAGATTTTCAAGCGGAACTCCTGAACCAAGTCCTCAAATTCAAAGGACAGTTCTTCATAGGAGAATATCTTGGATGCGTACTTCTTCGCAAGATACTCATATCTATGATAGAGTTTTTCTGACATTTTCATCTTTTGTCCCATTGCGATTTACAATTTAATTTACAATTCTGATACGAAGGTAAGGACAATTTTTCAAACGGCAAAATAAAATCGAAAAAATTTTTGGGTTTGCCCAAAGATTTAACTTTTGTTAAGCAAAACCCCAGACAAACCCAATGATTTATTGGATAAACAACAAATTATATTTTCTACAATATTCGACATACATCGTCTTTATTCGCATCTTCATATTCTTGTAACTTTGCGGAATAAAGTGTCAATGTCCCATCGGACTTTACTTGGTCCAAAATCCATATACCTCCATGATATGAAAACTCGTTCCCGATAGCGTAATAATTTTCAACATCCAGCTCCGTTAATTCAAACTTTGGTTTACCAAGTTTATCAAACAGCTCGTTCCGTACCTCTTCTAACTTGCTGGAATTGTTCAGTATGCTATCTAAACGATTGCGTTTAGCAATATCATTTATCTTCTTAGCTTTATGCTCCATCACCCTTTGATAATATGCTTTATCCTTCGGGTTGTAATATATTTTCTTTCTAAATTCAGCAATCAAATACTCTTTCTGAATTACCAAAAAGTATTCTGCTACTGATAAGTTTCTCGTTTTATGTTCCATACTCATCACTTCTTTAATTTACCAATTACATCTTCGTTGAACTCTCTCGGTTTTTGAAGGTGGGTAAAAACTTCCAACGCTTCTTGCTCCGTACATTCGTCAATATCCTTCTTTGTAGTATATGTAATACTTGTCACGAAGTTGTTTTCAAGTTCCAAACCATACTTTTTGATGTCTTTGATTGCGTCAAAATCATATAACAATATGACATTTGTGACTCCCTTCAACATTAACTTTTTCGATTGCTCTGGACTGATTTTCTTTCCAAACGTACAAACGCATTTTATCTCCTCACTATCCCATAGATGAAGAACTTTGTCAACCGCTATCTTGTCAAAAATTCCTTCTACTAATATAACAGTTGTAGTGTTCTCAGTTATTTCGTCATATCCAAACAAAAGCTCGGAGAACTCCGTACCAACACTGTTATTGTATCTTAATCGGTCTGATGGAACTTTCTTAGCTCCGTATCGTCCCAAAAAACCTCGTATCTTTCCGCCATCGTAAATTGGTATCAAGACATAGTTTTGGTATTTCCGATACAAATCAGTAGCTCCTATATTATAACGCTTACAATCAGCAGGAGTTATTCCACGCCCCAATAGGTATTTCGTGCTTGCTACGGACACTTTCCACCCCACAGGCATCTTTATAACAGGCAGCTCCTTTAACGTCACCTCATCCTCCTCTATGCTTTCCGCAACGATACTCCGAAGGCTCTGAATAGTCTCTCGAATTTCAACCGTTGCTCCTCCCAGCAGATAAGTTTTGTCCAGCTGTTTAAGAAGTTTGTAAATACTTCCATATTCACCGCACTTCTTACAATCCCAAAGTTGAGTTTGACGTGATATGTAAAAATGCTTCTCTTTACCGCAAAAAGGACAATCGCAAATGTATTGTCCTCTTCGGTTTAACTTCGGATTGATTAACAAATCACGAAGGTCAGCATCATCAATCTTCCTTGTTGCTCGTTTCATATTCATCCCAATCTGTATTCAATGTACGCTTTCTATCATAAAACCTTGCGTATGCGAAATTATTACATATATGAATTGGGTCACCGTTCTTGTAGTCTCGGAGCTTATCAGTATGAAGTCGCATAATCTCTTCTTTGGACTCATCCCTTGTTTGGTTAATCGTAATGAAAATATCAAACGGTCTGATTTTCCCTTTATCCTCCGAAAGTTGAGCACGGGTGATTACAAACTCTGGGTCGTTCTTCTGCTCCTCTCCGATACTACTTGACTGAGTAGCGGTATGAACTACGGCATTGAACTCCATAGCAAGCATCTTCATCCCCTTAGCAAGTTTAGCTTGTCTGAAACGCTCTTCGTGAGGTGTATAGTTATGCCCATCTCCTACTTCTAACAACTCCAAATAGTCAATTATGATAACGTCAATTTTACCATACGTTTTCTCCATCTCCTTGACCTCTCTTCGTATATCGGGCAAGGTCTTAGCATTGAAGGTTTCTTCGGAGCTAACAATGATATCACTTTTTCGGAGCTTCTTAATAATACGTTTGGTCACCTCCATCTTCTTGGCGGTAATGTTACCAAGTTTAACATCTTGGTACAACGTACCTGTCCAAGCGGCATCGTATCGGTTCAAACATTGTTCCTTCGTACCTTCTAACTGAAAGTGGGCTACTCTGAACCCTTGTCGGGCAGCAGATATACCTACGGAAACCAGCACCTGACTTTTACCAGCTCCTGAGTCTCCCAACCAAAGAACGCACTCACCAGTCTCTGGGCCACCGTTCTCACCGCCCAACCGATAATCTATTTCATCAATACCAGTCGGTATCTTATAACGGAACTGCCAATCATCGCTCCTCCTTTTTGCTTGACGTTCGGCAAAGTCTCCAAATACGGTTTCAAACTTAGCAGACTGAATGGAGAACTTGGAGAAGTCCTCAGCGTATTTGACGAACATATCCCAAGATTGCTCTTTCTTTCCTTGGTTGTATAAATCAGCAATCTTGTCGTTAGCTTCCAAAAATTTCATCTTCTTGATGAACTTCTCGAAAGTATCAACAATCATCTCATGACCGCCCTGCTCGTCAATCTCTACATCGGATATTTCTTCAAGTTTCTCTAATACATTTTCATCATCTTGGAATTGTTGCTGAATTTGACCGATAGTTGGAACTTTCCCTGTTCGGTCGTATCTTTTTGTAACCCATTGCCACAGCTTCTTCTCGCTTTCAATTTGCAAATAAGAGAATTTCAAGTATTGTCTAACAATTTCAAATACTGTTCTTTTATCTAACGCAGCCGCAAGAAGCTCAACAACGAAGTTACTTGCTAATCCATCATTTTTCGCCATAACCTCTTTTTACATATATTTTTGGATACTCCTTCTTCAGAAGCTCCTTACATTCGTTTTTGAATTTACAAGTTGCACATTTAGAACTCTTATGAAAATACAGAGTTGTATTTGCTACGCACCATAAAAACCCTCTGTTGGTATTATGGTAGGCTGCTTTGAATTTCTCCTCCACAGGTCTGATAGTAGATATTAACGCTGGTATTTCAGTTTTCTTCTTTATTACATTGATTTTATGTTCTTTCTTCAGTCCAATCCTTGTAATGTATACATTGGTGTCTATGTCGTACTTTTTCCACCTCGCTATGGCGGTTTTTCCGAACACCCAATTGAACCTTATTTCTCGTGAATAGTCCTTCTTTGCTCCTGAATTAAACCAAGATTGAATACCATATTCGCAAAACTTTCTAACAAACTCTTCTCCGATAAGGTCAGAGAAAGTGTCCATGAAGTTATCCCAACATGCCGTATCAGAGTTGTTACATTTGTAATTAACTCTCCTTTTGGTAACTTGTTCCAATAACTCCACGAATGTATCTACTGCATATCTGAATAATCTTTGTCTGCGGCGAACCACTTTATTGTCCATCTTTTTATTGTTTCTTTCCAATCATCAATCGAAGTATCAAGAATACCAACACGCTTCTCACCGATAGCTCCGATATAAGTGTTTAACCTTGTTTCAGAGTGTTCGGAGAAATAAGCGTCATACAAATCAAAGAAGTCAATTATCAGGCTTCGGCTCTTAGTTTTTGTTGCTCCCAATACACGTCCTTTCTTCTGAATAGTGTTAGCGTCCTCCAAACCTCCGTCCACGTTTATCATGACTTCAACCTGCGGAAGTGTAACGCCCTTCTTGAAGATATTTGACGCTAAAAGAAAACCACCTTCACCTTCCAAGAACTCCTCTTTTGCTCGCTCACGCTCCTCGCTGTCATTCTCTCCGCTGATAAAAGGTATTCCCGAAAGACGTTCCACCCTGCGTCCATGCTCTACGCTTTGGAACAACACAAGCGTTTTGAGGTTCAACTCTCGGAGTATTCCGATAACCTGCATCAAGAGCTTGTTACGAAGTTTTGATTCAAATATCAACTCTTTTCGATAGCCGTTGTAATCTTCCACGTCAACATCGTACTCAATATCATTATGGTCAATAAGTAGCATGAACACCCGATAGTCTGACAATACCTTCCTTTCTCTCAACCTCTTCTCGGTTATCGTGTAAACAACGTCACCGCTCCATTCTTTGAGCTTCAAGTTCTGAACCAACGTACCTGTTCGATACGGAGTTGCTGAAAGACAAAGTTGATATTCCAATTTCTTGGCTTTCTTATAGGTCTTGAGCTTTGCATCGGAACAGTTATCGTGTATCTCGTCCACGCAAAGGAACTTCAATGTTTTGAAATACTTATCAAGCTCCCTTTTCTTCACTCGGTCTTTGCATCGGGCAGAGAACGTAGATTGTATGGTTTGTATCATTCCTACAGTTACACGCTTGCCAGTGTCAATCTTGCCAGCTTTGATTTCTCCTACCTCTATGCCACCATACGGCTGAAAATACTCCTTGATATCATTTACCGCTTGATTAAACAACGTTGTGTTATCGGTAAGAAATAAGAAGTTACCATCAACAGTATTCAAGAATATACGCAATATCTCGGAAGCAATGAAGGTCTTTCCTCCTCTGGTCGGTACAACTATGATTCCAAACCGCTTTCGATAAAAAGCCTCAACCGCCTTGCGTTGATGTATATACTTTCCCGACATTCGGTTGTCTATCTCCACGCCTTCGGGAAGGTTGAAATCATAGTCTGAAATCTGATATGAAAGGTTGTGAACTCGGATATACTTTTCCAACGTAGGCAACATGCCTATTTTGAAAGTGAATTTCTTTTTATCAAACTTCTCTATCTTTGACGAATAGGCAAAAGGGTCAGGGTTGCGAAAAGTCAATGCTTTTGCAACGTGTCTTATCCCATTCTTGCTCGATAGCTTAAAGGAATATTCAAAATTGTTAATCCTCGTTACTGTTATTTCTACTGCCATTATCGTAGTCTTTTCTGAGCTGACTGACCGTATAATCAGCAGCAAAGTGTTTTACTACTCTATATATGCCTGACTTGTTTGTCTTGGCTAAATATCCTACTTTCTCACTCATGTTGCGATTGCAATCAACTGTAGCAGCTGAAAAGCTATCAATTTCAACTTTGATATAGTCAAGTATATCTTGTCTTGTTATCAATCCTCCGATAGCCATTGAATTGACATAATCTCGGAAGATACTCCAAACTGTTTTCTTTGCTTCCATAAATTCAATATTACTTGGGGTGTTAGGATACAGAGAATGTTACCCCCTCGCTCCCCCTTTGTTAAACATCTGTTACAAATTACTTGGGTATGATAGTCGGCAGTTGTCAGAAGTTACCCCTCAGTTACAAGGACAGAGCTGCCTCTTTTGCGTTACTGGTGAAAACGTTCACGCTCGGTTTATAACTTTGGTGTCTCGGTAAGTACGAATGATAATTTACATGCTTGCTCGTGAGTTAAATTTCATAAGACTCATTCCCCCTTAGAATAAACATAAATAACCATTAGCAAAAATAAAAGGGAACAAAGCAATCAAGCTCGTTCCCTTATCTACTGTATAAGTTACTCTGTTAACAATTTATCGAAATAACGCCACTATCTCTTCCAACGCATTCTCCATTTTGGTCGGCTACAAGTTGTCCATCTACAACTTTCATCCTCGTGCCTACTTCTGGTTTTGAAGTGGCTCTAACAAAATGTTTATAACCTACGCCACTGGTATAGATATATCCACGCTTCATTATTCTACCATATCCCTTGACTACTCCTTGAGTTATAGAATAAACTGGTATATCGTCCAAAGCAACTCCGAAAATCTTTTCACCTTCAGCACAAGGTTTAACACGTCCGTTAGTAGTCATTGTAACAACTGTTCCTCTCATTATAGGCTCGGTTGTACTTGCATTCAAAACGTGTTCCATCACGTCAGACATCTCTGGAAAATATTCTTGACCAACGGAATACAATTCTGCTGTAGCGACTGTTCCAATCACCGCATTGATTTCTGCTAAAATAGTAGCATTATCCATATTGGTGTAATTCTTGTTGAAAGTAATATTATAATCAGTACCGTCAACGTTGATAGTTAATATCTTGTTGTTAGTAGAACAGTCGCCAAGATTTTTACCTAAACTATCAAGAACTACTCCGTTGTCATATCCATATGCTTCCCCTGAAAGGTCACGACATCCATTAGCCCAACCCGATAATCCAGCTGAACCGTCTTTGATAAGATAGCCGTTGATGATTTCAAATTCAGGAATTGCTATATGAGTATTATCTGGGTATCTTGGATTACGAATCAAGTCATCAAATGCTGATGATGTGTCATCAAATCTGACAACTGAATTATCTCCCTTGCTTTTTGAAGTAACTCTCAAAGAATAACCCCTAACCGAATTACTGAACAGGAACGGTTGGTTGCTGTGACCAAACAATCTCCATTCAGCATGATTAAAGGAAGCATATTGTCCTCCTTTCAACCAAAATTGATTGTAGTTTACAACATATGCTTTACCTCCGAAGCCGCATCCCACGAGCTTAAGAATATCATTTAACAATGAACCGTCATTTTGAGGAACAATCGCTGTAGTATTTTCTGCAGCAAAGAACTGATGGTCTTCAAAACTCCATTTTGTAGGATATTTGAAATTAGTGTTGTTATGACAACTCCATGGATTACCATAAACTGCCATACATTTGCCTCCCTTTACATAATTCTCTTCTCCGTTCCAAGAACCAAGTCCCCAACAAGTCTGACTTCCTTTATCGCCAATAAATATCAAATCTACATTTTCGTAGTATCTGGCTTTCATTGCGGAACGTCCGTCATCTTGATGTATAGTATAACGTATATTTTTAGCAACCAAGGTACAATTTTTCATATGAGCTTCAGTTGCCCAATTCCAAACAGTTTGATGTAGATTTCTTGAAACCGAAGTATCTATGTCTGCATCATTATATGGAAGTTCTGCCCAAAAAATAACACTGTCTTTGGAATGACCTACTACATCAACATAATCTTTCATACATATCATAGCAGGATAACCTATGTTACCTATAAATTGAGAACTGTTAGTTATCTTATACAATCCAGGCATTACATATATTCTATACCTTTTTAAAGCTGAAGCATCAGTGATACTATTCAAAGCAAGTTGAACAGCATTCATGCCTTTGAATTCATATCCTTCGGCATTTTCATTAGCCGTAACTACTATTTCAGTAACTCCGTCTGTTTTCAATGCAGATGTTACGACATCTTCGGCAGTTTTTTGTATAGCATATTGTTCAAATCCCATATCACCATACTCTCCTTTGAAATATTGAGAGTAAGAAGCAGACTTCCATTGAAGAGTTGTGGATAATGGTAATAGCTGTCCTACTGTTACATTTTGAACGGCAAATTGAATACTTTCTGAATCATTATTAGTAGAAGCTGAAGGAGTGTATGAATAAACACATTTGTAAAGTCCGTCTGCCACTTTAATAGGAGTTACATATAAAACCCTACGATTAGCTCCATTTTTATCTGTAGTGATAAAGAAAGTATCTACAACAAAGTCGTCATTATCTTTATAAAAATAAATTTCACAATCAACTTTATTTTCCAATTTGAAACCACTTAATGTGCAAAACATATTAGAAGGTTTTGTCTCGGTATTCACAGGAACAAAGAAACCATCTCCGTCAGGCAATTTAATAGCTCCTTTGTATAAATCTAACCTGTAATTGCTTTGATATACTTTAAGAGGTTCAGGAATGTTGAGTTTATTTATGTAATTGACAATTTGTTTTGTTATAGTATTTTCTAACAACGTGTCATCTGATACTGGTGCGTTTACACTTACCTCTTTTATAATCACATTTCCTTCGACTACTTGTGTAAAATCTTTCGTCTGTTGGATAGCCATTATAAATGTACGGTCAGCGTCTGACGCAACAGCGTCTGAGTAAGAGAACTGATATATGCCGTTTTCAGCATCAATAGTAGTCCTTTTTACGGTTGAAAAATTAGAAGTTCCGTTAATTACGGTGTACATACTGTAATTGCTCCAATCAATACCAGTTGCTTGAACTATAATGTCGCATTTATATTTTGTTCCAGCTTTCAAAGTATTTTGAAGTCCAAACCAATAATTTCTGCAATTAGTATTTATCGGCAATCTTCCTGCTTTGTATCCTTCTTCGGTAGTATAAGGCTCCATAGGAACTGATGCTAATCCCTTTTCAACTGTTGCCCATGCGTTGTAATCATCTGTGGTGAGTATCGGATTAAACACTACAGCATCTTTTACAGATGTATCAACGTATCTTTCCATTTCTATCCTGCTACCACTGCTACCAGTATATTCAGGATAAGTTGTGTAAGTTATCTCTGCGTTGAGAAGTTGCATTTCAAAATCTTCTCCGCTTACTACATTATTACTGAATTGATAACCAAGATAAACACCATACACCGAAGTTCCAAGCGTATAAAGTGTCCGTATGTCTTGAAAAATTCCTTCCAATTTAATAGTTCCGTCTGGATTATCCGTCCTTTTCAGAAAAGATGGAGTAGGCGTTGAGTTTCCTTGATTTCCAGACAATACTCCCAAAACTGAAAATGGAGTGTCTCCTTTCAAGATTTTGAAAGTTACAGCAAAGTAAACATCTTTCGGATAAGGCTGTTGAGTCATATCAACAGTATTTGACCAAGTAAAATTAGCTCCAATATTAGAACCATTACCTGTTTCACCAACAGGTATGCGAATGGTATTATTACCAGCGTTTACAGCACCAGTAGATTGATTGATACCTACTTGGTAATTTTTCTTCTCAGCCGATATTCCGAATTGAGGTAAAAATAAATTTACCTTATTTATTTCATAGCCTTTTAATTTGTAATATTTACTCGGATTGATTTTACAATACCTCATATCAGAAGCCCCACTTCCAACTTGTGTTTGAGTGGATGGAGGAATAGCAACATTCATCGCATCCCAATCTATGATTAAGATATTGTTTCTTTTTGTTAAAACTTTCTCAACACCTGTTTTACTCCAAGTATCATAATCGGTTGAACCTACTGGTCTTGTTATCCAGAATGAATCCCATTCATGAACTGAACGGATAATACTGCCGTCCTCCTGCCATTGCCATAGTCCGAAAGAAAAACCATATCTACGATATTCGCCAGCCTGACCAGAAAGATATTTGATACCATTTTCCATTGCTTCAACGCCCACAAACCATGAATCATCAGGCAATCCAAAAATAGCAATATCAACAATAACACTTCCTATTAAAGCATTAGCTTTAAGATTTACAGAGCCTGCTATTATAACGCCAGCATTTTTTTGTGACTCTCTATCTACCTTTGTAGTAGTTCTTTGATTTACAATCAACGTGGTTGAATCACCTAATTCATCAACAGCGTCCATGCCTCTGTAAGGCAAATCATTCCACGCACTTGTACCATTACCCAATTTATACTGGTCGGTATCGGTTTCAAAACCAAGTTCACCTTCCATTAAAATTGGATTAAACTGAGCCCACCTTGCTTTAGTGTCTCTCCTGAATTGAATTTTATCAGCCATAGTTCCTAAATATTATTATTTTCAAATCATCCTTGAGCGTTGCCGCAATCTATTTCTCTTGAGCCTCCATACTTGGTATCGGCTCTTCCTCCGTCAAACACTCTACTATCAATTGCAGATAGTTTGGTTTGAAGCTGCCATCTTGGTCCAGTCTCCCATGAATAAATAGCATCTTCATCAGGGTTATCCTCGTTATGAACTGAAACAATTTCTCCTACTTTGATATATCTACCATCGTTTCCAATCGGGTTGTTTACATCTGCTTGCATAGCAGCAACACTCGGATATGTTTTGCGAATAGTTAGATTGTAAAAGTAATACGCTTGTTCAGCCTGACTTATGATAGAAGTCGGAACTGTTTCAGCACTCCAATATTGAGCGTCCCAAATCAGTATTACTAAACAGGCTTCCATTTGACCGTTTGTTATTTGAATCGGTTGACCCAAATAATTTCGGAAGTTTTGGAATGTTACTGTTCGGTCTTGAGCTACTCCAGCCAAATAACAAACTCTTGAGTCATTCGGTTGAACTGGTTGAGTAGTAGGAGTTGCTATTCCAATCAATGGGCCATTAGCAAGCAGTTCCAAACTCCTGATATAGTCAAGCATATTTAGTTCATACGCTTGCTGATTTTCAGGTTGAATCTCCGTGCCGTTGAGTCTCCCCATCAGCGTGGAAATTATCATTTGTCTTGTATCATCATATCCTGCCATAACGCTTTCAATTTTCAACTAAATTATAACTGATAATCATCTCAACCTCCTCTACTGTCTCACGAATATATTTGTCCTTATATTCTTTCAACAATTGCTCGTTCGTAGGGTAATGATTTTTCTTAACTATTCTTTGGAGCCATATCCCCACGGCTTCCTTCGGTTTCAGCTCTTCTTTGATGACCACTGAATTGTCTGCTTTATTGCTTAATTTACCTAAAAATTCAGCCGTGAATCCTTCGGTGGTAATGTAAGAGCACTCTAATGGAGTTTCCAGCACTGTCTCGTCACGTCTCTCAATCCTGAATATCGTTTCGGATATTCTCTTCACAGTATAAGTTTCGTCATTGCTAAATGCCTCCTCGAATGCTAACCAAGTGCCCTCAATTCCTGTTTCCTTAACCTCAAAAGATATATTGAACGGAAACAGCGCAATCTCTTCTCCTGCCGAAGCGTACTGCTTAACTTCCAAGTCAACGGCAGCTCGGTAAAAAGAAGCGTCATAGAACTCTGCCAATAAAGGCTCTTGGTATCGGTTAGCTATTTGCTCCATAGCATAGTCATCGGAGCTTACTGCTACGGCTGCTATTTTGAAAACAGCTTCGTGATTTTCATCCGTTACTATTTTCAATTCAACATCCTTTACAGGTTTATCAAATTGATTGATAAGTCCTATTGCTATTGTTTCCTTCGGTTTCTTCTCCAAAGTGTAAGAAGAAATAAGGTCAAACAACGTATTCAATGCCGCATTGGGAACTGGGGTGGAAGAAATATACCCACCCAAGCTCCGTGACGCATCCGATTGAGGATTGTCTTGCGTTTTTGCTAATGAGGTCGCTGCCCCTGTTAAATATATCATCATAACTTTAAGAGTAATTGCGTTGTTTAGCTTGAGGCTCAATATCCGCAAGATTAACAACAAATGAGCTACCAGATAAAGTTTCGGCTATTCCGTTTATGTTAGTAAACTGAGCAATAGCAAGATTGTCAAACGGAAATTGTTTACCGCTATTATCCAACATTCGATAGCCGATTGATATTGTTATCTCGTCCGTGAATGAATCAGATACAGAAGGGAAGAAGGCATACACCCTCATTCGTTCCGATATGTTCCAAATAGAAGCTCGGAAGTAGAACGGTTTGGCAGGTAAGTTCACGTTGGAAGATACTTTAACCTCATATTCCATCTCCAAGAAATTAGGCACTACAACGAAGTCATTATTATTGTCCAAAATCATCGAAGTATCAAGATTGGAAATAAACAACGATTTATTTGAATTGCTATCAATCTTAGCATACTTCATATTCGTTCGGTTTACCAGCAACCAACCGTTAAACAGTCCGTCAGGAATATTGCCAGTGCCAAGATAGTTGCTTGAACCTGAAAGGATATTGAATGAGTTAGAAGTAGAAGTTGTTACCAACTCAAACTTCGATATGGTATATCCATGTTCTACAATCAGTTCCAAATCAACTGATATAGTATTAACGGCATTTATACCTCCTACGGCTGCAACGCTCAAAAGGCTCGCTAATGGATTTTTGTAAGCGGCATCCGAACTACTACCTTGCTGAACGTAAGGATTGTTAAACATTGAATAGATACGCTCATCTGTAATGTTCATTCCTCCAGCGTCATCGAACGATACTCCAGCAATGATAAACTCATCAGACGATAAAGAAGGTTTGTCTGCTGAATCTACGATACGGATATTGTATGAATCATATTCGTAAATCAGCTTGTTAGCTTCAAGCGGTTGGAACCCTGGTGTAAATGTTCCGATAACGGAGTATTGCAACCCAGACTCATTTACGAAGGAGCCTGAAAGAACGGCTGACGTATCGGAAACAACACTCACTACTTCATACTCACCAGAGTTTTGATTTGATTCAAACTTTACTTTCGTGGGGAAGTTGGGTTGTCCTCGTAGAACTTTTGTAAACTCCGTTCCAATGCCCGATAATGAGCCGTCAGTGTTAATGGTAACCGTTCCTGCTTCGGTATTCTTAACGGCACGAGAAAGCACCAACCAACGGTTTACGCCAGTATTAAGAATTTGCATCTCCAAAGCGTTCTCCATAACAATGGCGTCCATCTGCGTAGTAAACGCAACACCTGGATTGATAACTACTACGTTTGACGTTCCCGCCTTGTTGGTCACTTTGAAATAAGTGTTCCCTGAATTCTCTACGATACCAAATGATTTCGATAAAGATTTCATCGCCAGCTTGTATCCGTCATCGGCTAAAAACTTAACCAACCTTTGGAGTTCATTTACCTCCAAAAACAAGTTTTCGCTGAATTTTAATATTGACATACTATTTTCGTTTTAATAATTACTCATGAAGACAAATATATCAGTCACATTGTAAGGTAACAAATACTTTTCTATAATATCTGTAATTTCATCCTGAGATTGGCTATTGTTATTGTTTCGTACATACGCATAGAATATCCGTGAACTCTGAATAAATCCCAAGCTGTGAGAATTTGTCATACCGTCTTTCAACGGCAATATATTTGTTCCTCTTACCAAAGGTCTTATCTTATAATCCCAAACATCTACAGATGCGCTGTTATTGGATATCAATTGTATCTTAGGTAAAAAGTATTTCACAAAAGAATTATTGAAATATAAATTATTCCCAATTCCTAAATTAGTGGGAATATTTTCTGTATTGATAGAAGAATACGCATGAATAATTCCTCTGGCATGATACCAAATTCCTTTTTGAAATATCGTTAAATCATTTAAGAAAAATTCTTCGGAAATTTCATAACCGTTTGGAGTTATGAAAGCGTCAGATAATTTATTTTTCAATAAATCAAAACCTTCTACTCCAAACAAAATTTTTGAATTTTTATTATCCCAAGCATCATTAACTTTAAAGGAGAATGTTATTTCATAATCAACTTTAGAATCAACAACATATAAGTTATCTGAAACATCTTGGGTTTCATCAATTCTTCCCAATCCAGTTTCTCCGCCTCCAACTTCAACCGATAATCTCAAAACTTTTTTATCATCAGAATCAGCTAATGAATAACCTCCTCTATTTTTTTTAGATAGTACAAAATTATTCAAATTCTGAAAATCTTCAGTATTTTCTTTAGTTTTGTTTAAAAATTTAGATGAGCAAGTTCCACGATATATTGGAGAACATTGACCTAAACACCAGCCCACTTTCTCCAATGGGATATTCTCGTATAAAAGCTCATCGCTGACTTTGCTTCTTACCAGTCTGATAAACTCTCCGTCAATCTGTAAAGTCTCTCCGTTCGGCAGCAAATAACCTTTACGCTTGAATATCATCTCCGTTCCCCTTTGACGTATTTGGTCATAAAGATTTTGAGCTAAATATTGAAGGTCTTCAAGAGTAATGTTTGCTTCATCGAAGTATATTCCATATTGTCTCACTTGCTCTCTCATGAGGTCAAAATCATCTTGGAAGTTTTCAAACCTCTTGAAGAAACGAATGAACATACTGTAAAACCTCGCAACCGAAAAGAACAAGTCAATATAGTCTTTGTCTTCCTTCTCGTCAGAGTTTTCAGCTCTCGGAATATAATTTGGTACGATACCACGATAATACAACTTTTTGAAGATGTTTTCTTCCAAAGCCTTCATCTCTGGCGTACCGATTATGTTAGCAAAGATGCTGGAACTGATAGTAGGAGCTACAAACTGTATTGCTTCTCGCGAACCCATAAAGTCTATGCTTTTGAACTCAATCACTCCCGTACTATCAGAACCAGTCCTTGTATATCTTAATTGAATAGTCAAAGAACTATCAACAATATAATCATCCGAAGAAAGGTTTGATGACGTTAGCTCTTGCCAATCGTTCCAAAAAACTCCATCAGGTGAAATTCGGAACTCCTTATGAACGGTGCGTGTATCGGTAACTCCTTCAACAACATCGGAAAAGTCAGTCAAATGAACTTTCCCTGTTATTTGAGGCGTTACATCTATCAGTAGCACGTCCCCAATTGCATTCAATAAATTATCCTTCATTATACGTCAAGTTTTCTTGTTCTTTTTCATACTTGTTAGCATCGTCTCCTTCGGGCTCAATTACCAACTCTCCATCGATATTTATGTTACCAACAGTATTTCCACTGTGAGACAGTAGCAGCTCACCTTCTTTCCCAGAAGTATTATCAACAATCATAGGTTTCTCCAATACTTGAGATTTATATATAGAAGGAGTGGTTGAGCCATCGTCATTCATATCCGAAAAACAATTGATTAAGAATAAACCACTTGATGGCTCAACCTCTGTTATAGTCTTTACGCTTACTTGTGTTCTCATATCAGATAGTTGTTAATACAGATGACTGGAATGAAGTATCAATTTCGTTCGGATAATAAACCTCAGCCAAAACTCCTCCGTTATCTTCTATGATATTACCGTCAAGGTCACGCATTACAAACCCTCTTACACGTGGAAGTCGGTATTTTGGTACGTTTATATCAGCGTGAGGATAAAAGTGCGTATCAGGCACGTATCGAACTCCATCTACATTCTTAGCAGCAAACAATAAGTTTTCCCACTCAACCTTATCTCCATACTCCCAGAAACGATAGTCAAACAACTTCGACATCTGAATTTGTATTTCCCTTCGTACTCGGTCTTGGTCGTAAGCAGGGTCAATATCTACTCGGAACTCAACATCAACAGGTAGCCAATCAACGTTGTTTAGTTTCAAAGCATAATCGGTTGAACTCCTTAAAAGCTCCGACAGTGACAAATACTCCTCCGAACGGCTCAATATTTCGTTGAACTCATCGTCTGTGAAGTCTTGTCCGTTTACCGATACAACAATCAAGTTCAATCGTCCATCCGCATCAATACCTCCTTTATGAAGTCTCAATACATTCGGATTGATTTTCATAAAAACTTGCTCCAAATAAGATAGAGTTGTTCTTGCTAATTGATTGATACTGTCTTTAATTCTCTGACGGAACAAGTCATCATCTTCTTCATCTCGTCCGCCAGTCGCTCGGTATTCGTTAGTACAAGTCAAGTGACCAGTAGGTATTGGATTGACTTTGTTGATAGATAAAGGGTCAACGTTGGTATCAAGTCCTTCTTGGTCGCAACGTACCTTCGCATAAGCATATCCGTTTACGCCAATTACAACGTCCTCTTCCAATGAGAATGTTATTCCCGAAGTACTGGTAAAGGTATGAACGTCTTTCAAATAAGTCGTTCCCTCATCAGCAATAAGTCGTACATAAGTAGAACTTGCTGCGGCACCAAATCTCGGAGAAACGCCACGAATAGCAGCAAGCTCATCCAAGTAAACTCCATAAGCCGTATCAGGGAAAATATGACCCTCCACGATAGCTTGGTTCACAAGACACTTCTGACCTACCTTAGCGCAACCGAAGGCAATACCATTCAAAACTGATTCGGCTCCAATGTCGTTAATCTTATCTGTTTTGTTCAGGAGTATTTCCAAGAACATGAGCTTGAGCTCATTAACAGGCGTTATCTTTGTAATCATATCACTATTTTTTTCTCAGTTTTATAATCGTACTTTGTTTTTATCTCAACCGTTATCGTCATACTTCCATTGTCGTAAGCAAAGTCAGTTATGACGGCATACTCAAACAAATCATTCTGTAAGAAGTTGTTCTGAATATCCGATACCAATTCAGGATAGGCGAATGTTTTGGTATTTACCCCAGTGATTAGTTTAGAATTTTTACCAAACAACATATTCTCAGGAACATCACCCCGATTGAGCTCCATAAGAATATCACATTTTTGTTCTACGTTGGCTTGGAACTCTACAATAACCAAATCATTAGATTGAAATGTAATCTTTCTCGCAATATCCTTTCCATATATCCGCTTTCCGATAGGCTGGTCAAGTATCGTGGTTACAACGACATCTACTTGATTGTTTACAAGAACATTCATCGGAGTGAGTTTATCAATCTCCCAATCTCCTTCATTCATATCGTTACTCAACATCAAGTCAATCCAGTTTGAATTATCTTGGTTGATTTGTTTAACGGAGTTTGCTACATCTTCTACCGTTCTGAAACCTCCTACTGACGAAGCGACTTGTATGAAAGGTTGATAACCTCTCTTTGTTATAGAAGTTCTGCGAAACTTCGGAAGTTTATTGATTTTCTCAATTGTTGTATTCAAATCCTCCAAATAGTCCATCAGTTCCCAATATCCACAAGTAGCGAACTTATTTGCGAAGTTCTTGAATTGAGCCATAACATCCTTACATCCTGAAGTAAGCTCCCGAAGTAATATGAGATGGGAGTTATCAATGCCCTCCGTTTGTCCTGAAAAATATCGGTTTATTTCAGGATAGGAATTGAGCATGAAATTCCGATACTTAGCCAAAAACTGGATAAGCGGATATTTGGTCACTTGTTCAAATTCTAATACTATTGATTCCATCATATACCAATATTTGCCGCCCCAAAGGTAGCACGTGTAACATCCTTCAAAATATTGCCTATTCCTTTCGCAATAGCTCCCGAAGCAACGGTTGTTAGAAATTTGGAATTTTGTTCTTTTTGATTTCTAACAGCCGAAGCAGGGGCAACAGCTTTCATTTCCAAAGAGTAATACCAAAGCATGTTATTCTCTATACTCTGTGAATATGAGTCTTGCATCACCTCTACGACATAGTGAGTATTCAAAGCGTAATTGTTAAATAACAAAATACAAGGATTGCCGTTATCATCTAACTTCGTAGAAGCCTCAACCATGTTCTTCAACATCTTTGTAAGCCCATAACCAGTCTTTATCAAGACATCACTATCCATAACACTAAAACCCATATTGCCTCCGAAGAACGGAATTGTTGACACATTCTCCGTTTCTTTCATTCCCAATAACAATCTGAACTTTCTCCCGAACGTACCTTGAATTGAAATATCTCTCGGAACGAAGGTGCTATTGAATAGCGTTGAAACTCCTTTGTTGGTTTTAGTTATGGTAGCAATTTGAGTCTTATTCTCCAATATGTTGTTAGGCATAACAACGAAGGTCATAAAACCCTTGGTATTTCCAGAGCTATCTAACAACTCCAATGAACACATATAGTATTCAAAGTTGTCGGGTGCAAGCGTATGAAGTGCAGCCTTTCCGATAGTCACCAACGCTCCTCTTGCGTTCTCAACTACGCTATTGACTGTACTTCCTGCTATTCTACCAGCTTGATTCAAAAATGCCATAACTTAATATATTTTATCAACTTTATAACTGCTCATTATGATATAGTACCAGTGCCTGGAGCAGATGTAGCACCTGGCCCAGCAGGAGTTGTAACCGCTATGCCTGGTTGAACAGTTACCGTTGCTGTTTTAATCCAAGCGTCCACGCCATCTGCTACAGCGTTCGCTATTGAATCAGCAAAATCTTGTTTTACTTTCTCTGAATCTGACTCGTTGCTTATCGGAGCGTCCAGAGCTTCTTTTATTTTTGATTTGAGTGTAGCTCTCAAACCTTCTGTATTGATAGGCATAATTATTCCAAATTAGAAATTTTACTTTTTATTGTATCTAACTTCGCTTGTATAGCAGCAAAAGAAGCAGCATTCACAGGCGTTGAAGTAGCTCCCACTGGGGAAATAACGGTTATTGCTTGAATAGCTTTCAGCATCTCGTCCAATAAGCTCGCCAGCGTATTCCCTAACACCATCGGCTCTTTACCGCTATTATGGTTTATCTTCTTGCTAATGATATCAACTTCTCCATCCTTAGCAACTACCTCGTTTTCAAATTCATCTTTGTAATTCAATCCTACGCCAAGTTCATAAGACAAAGACATTTTTTCTTCGCCTTTCTCCTTGACCTTCAAAGTAGCCTTCTGATTTGTGACTACGTTTACCGATTTATTACCAATGATGTTTATCTCGTTATCACAAGAAACGTTCAAGACTGAATCAGCGTTCTCGGAGCTTAATTTGATATCAATATTAGCAGGTTCATCCTTGTCTCCCAATACTGTTATATCCAATCCAGCCGTAGTGCCGTCAACAAATATCTCAACATTTCTTGTTTCAGTTCCTCGTTTTAATCGGTATTGATTTTCATCCAAAGAATAGTATTCACCTTGCCGTCTCAATGCTGCTACGATAACAGGAAGTTGAGACACAGCATCTTTAACCCATACCACTGGCGTTCCTCTATTCTCTTCATCGGTCGGGAACTTTATGCACTGCATTACGTTTATATCAGCATGTACGCCACTGAAATATCCATATCCCTTCCCTCCGTTTATCGTCAGGGTGTTAGTGCGGTAGCAATCATTTATATATTGAACTCGGTCAACCTCCGAAGGTACGACAACGAAGCCTACTCCAGCTGAACCGATACCAGTGTCCAAATTTCTTATGCCAATTACATCTTCTTCCATAACTATTTCTTTTTGCCTGTTACAGTAGCTTCTTTGGTAATAGTTACTTCAAATGAATTATTACCAGTTGCCATCATACGGTACTTGTTAATGTTCTCCCAATACAATTGTTGTTTAGACATAAAGAAGCCGAAATTGTCAAGATTTACTTTCCATTTTGAAATATAGTCTTTCCAATTAGCTGCCGTTACTTTCTCAATATCAAAACCCTCTCCGAAGTCTATGATATCAAAGTAGCTGAATTTCTTCTGTCCTATTTCCTTGCCGTAGATATAAGAAGGATACATACCCTTGGACACTTGTAAGGTAGTCATTCTTGAAACTCCTTGAATTGTTACGTCATAAGTATTAGTAACAGCGTCCACGTAGAATATCTCACCCGAAGTCGGAAGCATTATGACCGTACCTCTTTTGATGCGTCTATCTCCAATCAGTGTTATCGTTCCTCTTCGGGTGAATGCATTGTAAGCATTACTTTCAACAAGAAACTTAAAATCACGTACAGCATTGCGTATAATTCTATCACCGTTCTGAGAGTTTTCCGATTTATCGGAGTTGAAACGTCCAGAGAAAGCAAAGTTGAAATAATTGCTTTCTACACAAAGCGGTCTGCTTCCCCAAACAGCGGCAAACTCTGGGAAGAACACCGCAGGCATAAACAAGTTAGCTTCTCGAATACCAAGCAAGTCGGCATAAGGAACATATTGATACCATGAGTATATTCCTTGATTATTCCAAGTAAGGTCGGTTGTTAATATATCCGCTTCATCAAGAGTTATCAAAGTCAAATCAATCATTCTCGTGAAACTCTCTTTATCGAATGGCGGTTTGCGAACAATCCAATAATATTGGTTACCAAATGTATCTCCCATAAATTCCACCAACGGCTCCTGACATACCTTTCGGAAGAAATTCAATAAAGAGCCTTGCTGGGTTGAAATTCCTGAATCAAGAACTTGCTTATCAGCAACCGAACTATCAACCAAAAGTTTTGTTATTTGCCATACACCAGGTGCTAACCTTTCTTTTGCTACTGTATTCTGTCTCGGTTGTTTCTTTGGAGTATATTCTGTAGCATCGGGAACGGTTATATCAGAATGAGCTGAATACTTGTAAGCCGTTTGAGTCTTGATTTCACTATCAGGGAAACTTAACCAAGATGGGTCTCCATAATTAAGTATCTTTCCAGTCTTTTTTGATACCAAACGTTCTTTTGCTAAAAACCAATATTTAGGGTCAACAGCATTACCGCTTGAATTCCCTCCCTTTCGGACTTCCAAGTGTAAGTGTGGGCCAGTAGAATGACCTGCATTTGGGTCTCCTTTCGCTCCTCCCGTGGTTCCAATTCGCTCTCCTTCGGCTATTTGATAACCCACGTAGATATGACTATCAACGGAATGAAGGTGCATTAACAGAATATAGATATAAACGCCCATCTCAACCTGATGTTGAATAGTAACGTACAATCCAGCTCCGTTCTTTTGAACTTGTTTCGTTATAATCTTACCGCCCAAAGGAGCTTTCAAAACAGTACCGACAGGAACGCCAAAGTCAATACCATTATGGTTTTTGATTTTACCGTCCATGTGTCTTTTACCAAAGTCGCTCGTAACTATGAGTTGCGATTGACCTTCCAAAAAACCTTTATAAAATGTTTTATAATTAGCCATTGTTTTCCTTCTTTTCTGGTTCAAGCTCTATATACTTCGTTCTATCTTCGCCCCAAGTTTCAAAGACATATCCTGGCACTACTTCTACGTTAGCAAGCTGAGAAATAACGCCTTTCAGAATATAGCTTATGTCCATGTTAATACGATTAGCAAAAATATCAATCTCTCCAGTTACCCTCCGAAGTCGGTTGATTGGATTGTTATAGGTATTATTCATAACATCGGCTTCACGAATATCACCTTGCTTTCCATAGCTCTGTTCGTTTGCAAATACTCCGCTTGGGTCTGAAGTAGTGGAAGGATTAAAGAAAAATGAACCGTCCTCAATCAAGAGTTTCATCAAGTCTCGTCCAGTGATTTCAACGTATGCCTCCGAAGATTGAGAATTGGTAACCACTTTGACTTCATCTACCAAACCAATCATATCATATACGCCTTCGGCAAGTTTCGTACTTATCTTGAAATTGTCCGCATCTCCGCTATACCAATCAGCTGTATCCTTCGCCAACTCCATATCAAGTTTCTCAAAAGAAATAAACAGAATGTCGTTGGAACTTATCAACCAATTGAAATAGTTAGATTCAATATCATCAAAACTTGATTTAGCATAATACTCTCCTTTCTCTCCGTATTCGTATGTAGCATCATTCTTAGAAGCATTGCCCTTTTGTCCCGACATATCACCATAGGTCTTTTCTCCTTTCTCACCTTTCAGTATCTCATATATGACTGAAACTCCTTCGCTTCGGGCACTAATGATTGGAAGTCTCATTGTGAAACTTCCTCCATTAGACGTTACCGAAGTAGCAAGTGAAATTATATGTCGGCTCAAATTAGCAAATTCTGTAAAGTCTTGACGCTCCATCTTGATAGTTTTCTTTCCTTGTGCATCAAGTCCTACATAATAGAGACTTTTGAACCAGCCAAGAACTGAACAGTCAGGACTTCGTTTGGAACTATCCGCTACACGATAACCTTCATCTTGGTATATATCTTGAATCTTATCAGCAGCGAACGCATAAAAGTCCTCCGTATTAACTTGGGCATTTGTTTGAGCTATTGCCAACTCAGCCGTAACCTTACTGGGATTTATTCGGAGAACGCATGGAGCGGGCAGCCAAGACTGCAAAGACAGGTCGTCAGCACTCTCTGGCCACTTACCGCTTCCAGCCTTCTCTATTTCCTTATCAAGCTCGGTATATTGTTGCCATATCAAGTCTTTATTGAGGTCAAACAACTCTTGAGGACTTACACCATAAATGTAATTCCTTTCCATGTAGTCTGATATGGTCATTCTCTTGCCTCTATTATAAAGCAAGATATAATCGTTGTTATTATGAGTAGTCTCTGCCATTACTTATTCCCTCCTGGTTTTGTTGTGTTTGGAGTAGGCATAGTTGTTGTACCTGTAATCTTACCAAGAATTTGATTAAGAACTGAAACAACTTCGTTCTTCCCCTTCGTCCAAGCTGTAGTGAATTCAGTGGCTTGTACCGCCCATGAATCCATATTTTGTCGCCCAGCTCGGTCAAAGTCTCCTTGATTACCAATACCGCTTTTCAATACACTTCCAGCCATAGTACCAGTATCGGAGAACTGACTGATATATTGGTCTAAACGGTCAGGAGCTATATCAGGCAACAAGGACTTGAAGGCAAAATAACCCATCTGAGTGTCCGTACCTCCAAACTGTTGAGTGATACGTTGTATAACAGATTGCATTATCTTTCCTTCATTCTCAGGATTGCGAAGTTCACGGTCAATCAAGTCCATGCGTCCGCCAGTCTCTGGGAATAAGTCAGCAACCGAACTATATATCAACGCTCTCATTCGCTCGTTCATCGGCTGTTGAATCATGTTTTGGAATGATTGATAATCAGTTCCAATTCTTGAATCTTGCGTTATACCTTGAACTGCTGAGAAGGCTGCTAAATTAGCATTTGCTACATCATAGCTCGGTCGGTCGGCTCTATTCATATATGAGCCCATTATCTGTTGCTGAATATCGTACTTCTCTTGAACCCTTGTGAAGTCTCCCATGGATACTCCTGAACCTTCGATACCATTCAAGATAGTTACCAAGCGTGATATAGCATCAGTGACGTTTGTTCCGTATCTGTCATATTGACCTCCTTTTTCCAAAGAGCCTTCGGTCAAAGCAAGGTTTCGTTCCAAACCAATCTGACGCATGGTTTCCGCATACCAATCGTCCGAAGTACCACGTGCCCTCGTTCTCCTCGCCGCATTACCAGCAAACTCTTCCGTATCATAACCAAAGGTGGTATAGTTGATGCCTCTGAAGTTAGCGTCAGGCAGCATAGCTCCTAAATAGTTTGAAGCGTCACCGCCTTGATAACCAGTAGTAGCTCTCAAAGATGCTAAACCCGCCATTGATTCATATGAGTCCGAAGTTCCAGTCAGAGACTTCGCTGCACCTGCGGCAACTCCTACCCATCCCAAGAAGCGTAGTGCTGCTTTCAGACCCATCCCCGATAAACCTGCTATGGCTGAACCTCCACCCATTATAGTGCTTCCAATATCACCACTTTGAAGTCCGCTGAAAAGTCCTTGTATTCCTTGAGCTCCTTGCAATGCTGAATCATAATAAGGTCTGCCTTGTTGAGCAGCTCCTCCTCCCAATACTCTTCGGAGCTGGTCGTTCACGTCAGCAAGACTTCTTGAAGCTGTCATAGCTCCTTCCTCGCTATCTGCTGAATCACGTTGCTGCATCAACTCTCGTTGTTGAGCACGTAGTCTCCCGATATATGAATCAGGGGCATCTCCTCCTTGGCTTGCTTGTCGGTTGAAATACTCGGTTAGCTCTCGGATAGCGGTGGTCAACTCAGTTTCGGCTTGCGTTCTTTCGTTCGCTTCTTCCTGATTGATTTGTTCCTCTTCCTTGTCATACTGACTTCCCACCATTCGGTACTGTCTTTGCCTTTCCTGCTCCAATTGCTGGTCAAGCATAGCTGTATAGAATGGGTCATTAGCATTTGGGCCAAGTCTTTGAAGTCCTTCCTGTCTCCTCTTATCAATATCGGCTTCAATAGCATCGTAGTCGGAACTCATACGCTTGCGCATGTCGTCTCTCCTTGCGTCGTACCTTTCCGAAATACGGTCATTGACAGCTCCTCTCGTTGCTTGACCGTATTGATTGATAATCTGAGTCATCGAAGAAGAACCAGGCACCAAGAGAACTCCACGCTGCTGCATTTCTCTCCGAACGTCCTCAATCATTCGGTCGTTAGAAGGAACAGCTGAACCTCCACCCCTACCGCCCGAAGGTGTAGGAGCAGAGGTGTCTGAACTTGGGTTTCTGCTTACATTATCCAACTCATCTCGGAGCTGGGAAGCATCGCCACGTATGTTTACCGTTACATCTGCCATAATTATTCTTGTTTATCAAATTGACTCAAATCTAATTTCTCAAAGTCTTCATCAATTTCTTTCTCCGTTACTTTAACAACTTTCTTATTGGTATCTACCAATCCCAATGCTTCGTTTTCGGCTTCATCCTCATCGTAGTCGGTATGATTGATGGCTCTATTGATAGCAACTTCCTCTTGGAACTCTATATACATATCAATGAAGTTCATCTCCCTATGCTGAGGTGAACCGAATGGTACATGGTATCTTTTGCGCCACCAATAATCAATCGGGAATTGATGCCAAGAAGAAAGGAAGTTATCAACCCTCTTCTCCAGCTTCAGCTCCCTCTTCAGTTTTGTCTCCGCCATCGTTCAGTTTTATGCCTTTGAGTTCTGCCATAACCTTGTCGAACCAAGGTTTCAATTCCTTCTGATATGCTTCTACCAATTCCTTGATATCTTCAGGAGCAAGGGCAGTGTAATTTTTGATATCATAATACTTCGCTACGCTCGGAACGCATACCTGAAGGAAGGAAATAGCATCTACCATATCAAGAGCATAATACATGCTTGCTACGCCACTCGCTGCCATAACCCCATATCGGTTATTGGTTAGAGCCTGTTTCAGACTTTCCAAGTCAATTAGCTGCCCAACGTTGGGAAATTGACACGTGAACGTCTTTTCTCCGATACTGAATTTTTTCTGTCTTTCAATCATGACTTTACAATTTAGTTTATTTACAATAAAAAAGGTAGTACGTTATTCACATACTACCTTCCTATAACTGTTTATTTTGGCTTAAACAATTCCGTTATACAGAATTGGTTCCAAATACTCGAATTCAGTGTCACGTCCTGAAATCTGACCTTCTTGAATATCGAAGCCTTCACGTGTCATGAACGCTCCAACTGTTTTCGCAAAAGTCTCATATTTAGTAGAAACCAAACCAGTTTCGTTGTCAATCGCTCCGTCCTTCACTTTACGAAGGATAGCAATTTCAAGCCCATCTTCCTGAAGCAGAATAGCGTTTGCCCATTCTTCTACTGTACCAGCGTTTCTGAACGCTCCCTTCTTCATTTTGTTAGCCAAAAGGTTGAAGTTGATAGTATAAGAAGAACAAGACAAAGAACCACTCCATTCCAAGGCAGGCAGCTCCTCTGGGTTCAAACGTCCTACGCCCGTCACACGTCCTCTTCGGATATTCTCAGTGATGCGAACGTTTTTCATTTTACCCACGGTAACTGAATTTATCTGGATGATAGCCAAAGGGGCAGTCATCACTTTTTCATTCTTTGCCATAGTATGTTATCTTTTATTTGTTACACTTCTACTGAAAAATCCAAGATGTTCCCAATGAAGAACGTCTTGTTCACAGGTACGTTCGGCACGAAGTCGTAAGTGATAAAGTAGTCGCTATTCTTAGCAACAACCTTTACATTCTTCCAACTGATAAGCAGGTTATCATTGCCAGGATATGCTACCAAAGAAGCAAGTTTTGTTTCGGTGAAGTTCTTAACAGACTGCGGAGAAGCCTGAGCTGCCGTTTGTCCTGTAAACCTCGTTTGTCCTTCCAAAATAAGCTCTTTGTTCAACTGAGCCTTGATAAGCTCTACGGATAACTCAAACGACTGACCGTCATCGGCAATTGTTTTCTTATTATCCAGCAAGGTTGTAACACCTTGGTTGACGCACCAATACCCCGATACGTTGCGAACGTGCATGATACCAGCCTGTAATGCTCTTTCCCTTTCTCGTTTCTTCAAGTCGTAAGCAAATGACTGATAACCGACACGCTTGAAAGTAAGCGGAGTTTGAGCAGCCATACCTGCATTCAAACCTACGATTGCCGCAGCAAGGTAGATAGTATGAAGTTGCTTTGTTCCGTTCTGGTCTTTTCTTGTTACGATAGGAGCACCGTGAACGCAAACAACCTGACCTGAATTGAAATACTTAGCAATTGACTCGGAACTGTTAGTGTCTCCAAACAAGTCGGTATCGTCTTCACCACCTGGCACTACCATGAATTCAGTGAACTTCGCAGTCTGTTTAAGGAACGTGAACAATTTACCGTTTGTCGCAGCATCTACTCCCTTGCCTCCCGCAGCATTTAAGTTAGTACACAGGAAGAACGTAACATCCAACTCTGCAATTGCTTCTAACACGTCTGCGTACTCCGTACCGCTCATGTACTCGGTTGTACCTCCAGTGGCCAAAGTCAGAGCTACAGCAGCAAGCTCGGTTTCTCCGTCACCAGTCATACTTACAACGAAGTTAGCAAGCATTTGCTTGTTTGACCTTGCCCAATCGTACAACTCCTGAAGAGTAGTGAGGTCGCTTGATTCAGCAATAAGGTTAGGAACTGCATCAGCCAAGCTCTTCGCTCCGAAGGCTTCACCCGCATCGTCCACTCCCATAAAGGAACCACGGAAAACTTGAAGTTTGAAAGTATCAGCAGTTTCGCCAGCTACAATCTGAGCTCCGTAACCTACTTTCAAAACATCATCAACTTTTACTCCATTCCCAACAATACCTTCGTTCTTACATTTCAACACCAAAGCATTGGAGCCTGATATTGTAACAGTAAGGTTTGCGCATTTGGTTTTTGCGGCACGGACATAATACAACTTAGGAGCACCTGCTGAACCGTCCAAGGGTGTGAAAATCTTGTTAGCTATATCGCCAACCAAACCTCCTCCCATGAAAGCCAAGAAGTCCTCATAGTTTGTAAACTCGTACACAGACTTCAAGCCTTGTGCAAGTTCACCCTGAACTCCTGAACCTCCTGCGTATTCGTATGCACCATTCATCGCCAACCCAGTGTCGATAATCATAACATTACCAAATTCGGCAACGTTTACGACTGACGTTGGATTATAAACGGTAGCAGCATACGAACCAGGTTCAATGTAGTTCTTGCCATGAAAATTAACTACTGTTGCCATAATCTTTTTGTTTATATGAAATTATTTCAAATTTTACTCCTTATCTATACTTGAGCTTGATGAAGTATCATCGTTGTAATCAATCATCCTCATCTGAAAATAGAACTTCTTTGCTACTTCCTGAACTACAAGCTGTGGGACATTATGTTCATATTTGAATGTCAAATTGAGAACTTTATGGAATATCGGTACAGGCGTCAAATCATCCTGCATCATTATATCGTTCCCCGATAACGAAGGAATGCGAATACCCATCAGCTCCAAGTGAGGAACAAGCATTAGCAGCATACTTTTCAGTACGTTATACACTACGTTTACTTCAGAGGAGTTATTGCTTGTAATCATGATTTGATACGTACAATCATACATCTGAGTAAAGTACATTTGCGTTGCTTTCTTCTTGCCATCCTCGTCCAATATATCATCCTCCAAATATCCTTCATCTTCTCCGATAGCGGCAGAGCCTTGTTCGGCAGGAAGGAGAATGTGCATTGATATCATCTTTGCTACTTCCTGATTGTAACCGAAGTTTACAGATAAGTTTTGAGGAGTCAATATCATCTTCTTTGCTTGAACGAAGTAATTATACAAGTTCATCTTAATCGGCTTGCCTTCTTCGTCCACTCCCAATATCTTATACAAGATAGTTTCTTTATCCTCCGTTGCGTGTTCTTTCAGGTCATCACGCAATAATCGAACTATTGATTCCAAAGTATTGTAAATCACAATCTCTGGTAAAAGTATTCCACTCATAATATTGTTTCTAAATAGGTTGTGACTTCGTTTTCTACAATTGTTTCAACATCCGTTTTCTCCACTGCTTCTTCGGCTAAATGATACGGCTTGATACCCTTATGAATCCAAGACAGCGGGTCAGAGTTTGCTCCAGCTCGTCTGAATGTTCCGTAGGTATTCTGAGAAGTCTTACCATATTGAGCTTTCCGTTTTGTCAATCCTTCGTAGATAGAGTTGCGGTGTTGATATTCCCCATAAAGAACTTGACCAGCTTCATTTACAATTGCGTCTCTTGATTGCGGTACTTCATACGGAGTAGGAATTTCAGGAGCCGACAGACCTTTCCCAGCAGCTCGCTTCCTCATTATATCGTATATTTCTTGAGGCATTTCCCCAGTGAATCCTGCTTGTCCAAGAGTGCCAGGTGTACCGATACGGAACGGAATGGTCAAATACCAATCTCCTCCCTTATACACTTGCTTTCCTTTCTTGTTATAAACAGGAATTGTGTACTTTACTTTTTGAGACTTTTTGAAGCCTTCTTTCATGTCGAACGCAGAAGCTCCTTGTTCAATCATATTCGGAAGAACTCCAGTCAATACAATTTGTTTTGCAAATCTTCCTTTATCTACCTTAATCAAATGTTGGGTATATTCAGGAAGGGTTAAGTTCAGTTTTTGTTTAGCAAGAGCTTCCCAATTAGCATAGACTGCCGCAGTGACCGCATTTACGCAAGTCTCCGTCAGCATATCAATCGTATCGGCTGCTAACCCAAATTGGGCTTGAAGTCCTGATAAATCTATTACTATTGGTTTCATTTCTTGTTATCCCTTCGGCATTACAGTATTTTCAAAGCTCTCTTCTCCGAACTTCTGAGCATCGAAGATATAATGAGCTTTCCTTGCTAACACATTTATAGGCATTTGCCTGAGCTTTTCGTCATCGTAAGAACAGAACTTACTTTCACGAACTTTCATCAGCTCTCGGTTGGCATCTATAACATGGTAAACAGGATAGTGAGCATACCTTATCGACACGCTCATATTCGGTTGCTTTTGATTAACATCCTCCACTGGAAGAACGCTCAAAAGACTTTGGTCAAATACTATCTTGTTTTTATCAATCTTGTACATCTCGTCTGGGATAGGCTCTAACTTCGTAGCATCTCCCACGAACAAGAATATGTTTGTTACAAATAAAGGCTCGTAAACTGGATAAGCAATCAGCTCCTTCTCGAACAACACAGGGTTGAGTATCTCGGAGTAATACGCTTCCAATTGGGTCAAGATAATTCTATCCATGAACCCAAGTTTATCAATTCCCTTCGTAGTTATCGAAGCTGTACCACGATTAACCTCACTCCAATTCTCGTAGCGTTTCTTGCTATCCATATGCTGAGCAATAAGCCTTGTCTCATGCCTATCAACAAAAAACCAGCCTCTTCCTAAACAATTCTTACAAGTGGAAAGAGCCTGGCCAGTTGCTTTGTCAACGCAAGGACATCTCAAAGCTCGGTCAATGAAGGCGTCATATCCTTGGGTCTGTATGAGAGTTTCAAACTTATTGACGTCCCAACCTACTCTCGGATTGACTGCTGCCGCAGGAGTTTGAAAGGCAGTGGGCTTATCGGTTATGATACTTTTCCGATTTTTACCGTTACTTTCAGTTGTCATAATTACAATACTTCAAATGGAATACCACGATACTTGGATTTCAACGCAGGCATCATTCGGTTCATCTCGTCAACGTATGTTTTGATACGTCCTGCAAAAAGTCCTCCCTGAGCACTTCTTGCTAATGGAGTATTTTGGCTCACTCCGTCCAAACTTATCTGAATAGAAGTAATACCAATTCCATACAATACATCTCCGATAATAGCAAGAACGTTCAACGCTGCCATCTTTGCTATGAAGTCAAATAAGTCGGCAGGAATTTTGTTCCAACCTGTAACGTATCTTGTTCTCCAATAGTTAGGAATGTAAGTTTGACCGAACCATCCAAGATGCGGAGAAATACCGTTGTAGATTAAAGAGTTTTGCGTCATTGTCGCTCCTTCCTTACTACCAGTGTTCGGTATAAGGTAGATGTTACGATATACGGCAACAGCTTCAATCTTTTTGATTGACAACCATTCCTTCGGATAGGTTATTTGACAAACGTCATTTATCCAACCTTCAAGATTATCTATGTAATCAATAGGGTACATTGTCCTGATATACCCCCAAGACATAAATTCCTGACGTATGAAATCACGGTTTTCCTCTATGACTTGTTTTGTAAGTTTAATACTGAACAAACTCTCAATCGTAGTCTGGGCTGAAATGATGTGCTGCGCAATAGCCGACATAGACATTTTTCTGCCGTCATTAGAACACATGGGAATACCAAACAGATAATTCTCCATTAGCTCCGTAGGAGACATAATCATCTCCATATTCTTATTGTATTGTATTTTCAGTCTTAAACTTGGCATATCAGGACAATGTTAAAAGGTTATTTATTGTTCACCACCCTCGTTGTCGTCATCTTCTTCCTCATCGTCCTCTTCATCAAGCTCACCTGCTGCTTCGGCTTCATCGTACTTTTTCAGCAAGTATGCTTTCATGAGTTTCTTTGAGTTCAGTTTCTCATACTCCTCTTCGGGCATTTCGCCTTCTTTGGCGTACTCTTTCATCTGAGCAAGAGTCAACGTGTCAAGATGAGCTTCAAATCGCTCACGGTCGGAAGGTTCACCACCCTCGTTGTCGTCATCTTCTTCCTCATCGTCCTGAACGGCTGTAGCCTTCTTAGCATAATCCCAGTCGTTAGTGCCTTTTACAAGAGCTGCTGCGCACTTCGGTGATACGTCCGCTACTCCGTTAGCATCTATGGAAATTCGCCCATCTACAGGCACGATAAGCTCCATGGAAGCTACATTCTGATTTTTTGCTTTAATTTTCATTTCTTTTTACGATTTTAAGAAAAAAGGAGTGGGGCAAAGCACCCACCCCTTCTCTCAATTAAACAATTGTTTATCGGTTATTTTACGAACTTGCCGATATTGATGAAGCGCACCATTTTCTTCGGAGCGTAAAGGAACGGAGTTCCATAAAGCAGCACCATGAAACGGAATGCAGGAGAAAGAACAGCCAAATCCATCTTCATCAGAGGAGCAAGCTGAGCAAACTCAACTACTTCATTGTCAAACTGGAACAGAGCAGACTGGTCGCAGTCAGGCAAGAAGCGGTTCATATCACGAATGATACCAGGTGCTCCACCGTCATAACCACGGGTCAAGTCGTCCAGAGAAACGTCAAACAGCGGGAAGAACTCACCAGTAGCAGAGCCACCGACTTTGGTACGATAGATACGGTAAGCAGTTGCTTTGTTTACACCACCTCCATCGGCAAACTTCAGGTCGATAGCACCATTGGCAACGGCAGCAACAGCGATGTTATAGATAGCCATATCAGACTCACCGAAGCGGTTGATAGCAACTACACCGTAATATACATTACCAGCATCGGTTGAAGCCCATTTGCTACCAGCAATACCGTTCTGAACGGCATCAGCAGTCGTCATATCCCATACAGGCTTGTTAGGAGCTTTCTGAGAGTTGGCAGGACTTGCAGCAGTTTTGCTCGGAAGTTTCTTGAAGAATACGTCATGGTTCAAACCAATCTGTCCAAACTGAGAGTCAAACGCCTGAACTCTCTGTCCCATAATACCGTTGCTCAAGCTCGGAGTATTCGGAACAATGAACTTGTTACCATAGAAGTTCTTCACGAAAGAAGAAAGCACTGCGGGTGGCCCATAAAGCTGGGTACCAAGTCCGTAGTTTTCTACGATAGAGTTGGCAGCTGTTTCAATCGCATCTTCGGTAAGAGCCGAACCACGAAGGTCAACAACCATCTCGGAGTTCATGTAATCGGCATAAGAAGCCCAAGCGTCAGACTGCATCTGCTGAGCCAAGAAGCCGTTGAACTGTTCAGGTACAAGTTTTTCGTTACCGAAGTACAGACCTTGGTTCAAGGTACGCAAAATCCAAAGCGTTCCATCTTTGATAGTACGCTCCATTACGGAACCAATCATTGTGTTTACAAGAGTCATCTGGTGAGTTACGGACTTGGTAACACCAAGGTATTTCACCAACTGAGCTCTACGAACAAAGATTGAATCTTCCTCTTCGGGCAATTCACCTTCTCTGTTCCAGCCACCCCGATTAGCACCATAAGAAGTTTGCTGGTTGTACTCTTCTACGGTATTATACGCAGCCTTTTTAGGAAGGTCTTTCCAAAGGCGAATGTCGCTCTCACGGAAGGTGATATGCTTCAGAGTTTTCTCCAAAGATTCAACCTTCAACGGAGCACCTGACGCAGTAGTCAGGTCGGCAGTTTCACGTCCTGTAATCTGCTCAGCAGCAAGAGCCTTGTTCAGTTGGTCAAGGTTTTCGCTACCATGCATACCAGAGTGGAAACCATCCTGCTGAGCGGCATAGCCGTAATCAGCCAAGTTGATAGATAATCTTTCCATTTTTCGCTTATTATAAAAGTTGTTGTTTATTTAACAATTTCAACGCCATACTCGTTCTTCATTCGAGCAATGATGTTAGCAGGAAGAGCCTTGTTGGCTTCAAACGCTGTACATGCTTTGCTGAACTCGTCATCGAAGCCTTTGGCGAACGTAGCTTGGTCAAGAAGCTCGGCAACAGCATGAGGATTTTTGCTCATAGAAATTGCGTTGCTCTTCGCTTTACCCTGACCGCCCTTCGTGATATCAGTATCTTCTGCCTTAGCAAACTGACGTTCTACTGGGCGTGCGGCACTGATAGACTTCGGTGCAGGAACTTCGGAACCAAATGCTTCCAATTTCTCGGACATTACGCTGATAGTCTCGTCTTGAGCTTTTACAAGCTCTTTCAACTCGGCATTCTCGTCCATAATGGCGGTAGCCTTCTGAGCAACGTCCTTAACCATAACCCCAAGTGCTTTGATGTACTTAGAGTTAATCTGATGAGAAGTGGCAATTGCCTTTTCGATACGGTCAAAACGATTTACACCGTCACCGCCCTTCTTCATCTTTCCTTTCTTTGCCTCTTCAACATCGTCCTCCTCGTCATCTTCCTCTTCGGTTTCGTCTGTGCCGTCATCTCCTACGTCATCAGTTTCATCCTCAGCCTTTGATTTGGACTTTGCTTTTTTGATAGGCTCTTTTTCGGTCTGTCCGCCATTGGCGTCACAACCTTCACCTTTTTCAATATCAGTCGGAGCTACGTCCAGCCCAAGAGCTTCGTATGCTTTGCTGATATCTTCATCGGTTACTTTTGTTTTTTTACCTTTCATACTCGCAATTTTTAATATCAATGAATGAATTTTTTCTGCTTTCTCAATACTTATACCTGGAATGTCTTTGAAAAGCCTTTCGATAACCTCTGCTTTTGAAAAAGTTTGGTTTTTGATTTTCTTGTCCACTGACTCTTTTTTAAGAGCCTTACCAGTTTCGGTATCCAATGCCTTTTCTTCCTCGTCCTCAAAATCGTCATCAATCTCTCCTTTGATGATATTCGCAAAGGTCTTTGGATTTTTAGGCTGGTGGGTGATAGCTACGCCAGTAATGATTGCTTTGACAATCTTTTTATAGTCAGGAGACTTTTTATCATTCGATTTACGTTTCACGACTTTACCTTCAATCGAATAACCCAACCGCCTTGTCTTTGAATCCTTCTCAAGAGTTTCTGCCAACTCCCATACATCGCACGCTATCTTACTTGAAGGATAGAGTTCAGTTTCAATGTACAGTCCTTCTGGACGTATCTCTGCTTTTGTAGGCTCTCCGATAATCGTAGCAGGTTGACCCTTCGCCTGATGGTGCCAGTTCACCATACCGCTTTCAATCAACGGCTTAATATCAAACCCCTTCGGGTCAAGAAATTCCCCATCGCTATCCTCGTCAGATGTAGAAGCAATACCGCCCAACTTCATTACTGGCTCACCAGTAGTCGGGTCAAGGTCTTGCGCCTTCTCCAAAGGACACCAAAAGGTGAATCTATCTTCTAAATTTGTTTTTGCCATATTCCTATAAAATGAAAAGGTCAAAAGTTTTTGTACTCTTGACCTTCCCTATAACTGTCAATTGAAAATTGCTATTGTTCGGACATGGTTCTTTTTATCCAACCGTAAAAAAACTGCTTATTATTTGAGTTCTTCTCGGTGATTGAGATATAATACTTTATTTTCTCCATCCTTCGGGCATTCATGTAATCTTCGTAAGGAATAGTTGTACTCACACTGTCGGCTACATTCTTCCAAAAAGCTACATCTGCTTCAAGTTCTTTTATCCGTTCCTCATTTAACGTAGGAACTTCAACGTACACGGTATCAGGCATAACCTGAACAGGCTCCGAAGGTGATTGACCTCTCGTACCACAGCTAACCATTAATGCCGTTAGCAAGCATATAAATAATGTTCTCATACCACTGAATTCAATTTCGTTAATAACTCGTTGCTCATCTTCCCAGTTTCCTTCATCTTGAACTGACGCTCGGATAACTTTATGGACGTAGCTGGCCCCATGTTGACGGCTGTATCGTACATATCGTTGGCAACCTCTTGTTTGTTAATTTTGTCACCCCATACTGGGTTCCAATAGTTACTCCGATAAAGGTCAAGTTTCAATTTCTCCAATTCAGGAGTAGTGATGACCTGATTATGTTTCTTGTTCGGAATAGCGTCCAAGATTTTCCAACCTGCCCAATTTGGGTTAGCTACTCGGCTGATACCGCTCCAAGTTTCTCCTCCCGCATCGCCAGGTGTTTTTGTATAGACGTTTTTGCCCTCAAACTTCTCTGTTCGTTTATAGGCTACATTAAAATCTGCCATCTTACTTTATTGTTAGTTGTGAAAAATCAATACAATCTCGGTTGAGCCAATTCATGAGCTTATCCGATTTATCAGAGTTGCTGAGCTTCATGAAATCATCCACCGTGATATTATACTCGGATAGATATTTTTTGAAGCCTTCTTCCAATAGAGCAATCCTGTTACCCTTCTCCGTCACTTTCTGAAACTCCTCGCTCAAGTCCTCTATCTTCTCTGTACTCTGAATTGCTTCATTATATAGAGCAATCTGATAAGGCTCAAGCAGTGGGAAGTTTCCTTTGAACGGAATTATTTGAGAAGGTTTTTTCAGTCCGACATATTTGACGGCTCTGCCTCCTACTATTGATACAAGTCTTTCTCTTTCCATGACTTACTTTTTAACAATTACTTTACTACGGTTGAGAATAATCATGAACGAATTTGGGCCACCGTTTCCGTGAGGCTCGACAATAGCGTCATAACCTTTCAACGCAGCGTATGTTCCAATAGCTTCTTTGCTTCCTCCTATGACTGATTCGTATATACCCGAAATAATATCTCCATTTGGGTCTTTCGTTTTCTTCAAGTCTGCCATCTCGGAAGTTTTGACGTTCAATTCGTTCTTTGTTACCTTTATGTCTGATTGTAAGTTAGTAACCTTGTCTCCAATGTGCTCAAGCTCCTTCGCTACCTTCTTATTGATGACACCGTAGTGTTCTTTCATCATCCAATCTTGGAAGCGTTTCAAAGGATAGTTGTATGCTTTGCTAAAAGCGTTCTTGCGTTTGATAGCATTATTCTCCCATTGGAAACGACTCAACATGAACTTCTCTTTACTGTTAGGCAAAGTGAATACATATACATCCGTTCCTTTCCCCTTCTCGGTTACTGTACCGCCATTCTTCTTAACCCAATCAAACATCTTCTTCTCAACGAAGTCCTCAAACGTAGGATAGTCTGGGTCACCATTATCGTTCAGTTTCCCCCAATCGGTATTATCAATTTCAAGTTGGGACATTACAAGCGTATCTTCATCCCAGTGCATCTTTTCTTTGATTTCCTTCTCGGTCTTATCCGTTATATTATTGAGGTCATCCTGCTGTTTCTTCAGCTGTGCGTTTAGGCTATCAATCTCAAGCTGCTTCGCATCAACGGCTGCTTTGTCAAAGGTTACCAAACTGAGTATTTCCTTCTTCAAATCAGGAACCAAAGCGACTTTTGCCGAAGGGTCAAGAACGCATTCAAGTATCTCTCCCGAACGCCCAGCATAACTCCTCGCAGCGTTGTAAGCATCGGACTTCTTATATGTCGTTTGAGTATTACTCTTGTCGTGGTCTCCGTCATTTACGTGAGCATAGATACCAGAGCCGTGAATACCAATAGTTCCATAGAAACAATTATCATTGTATTTGAAATCATCGGCATAATACTCCGCATCGTGTCCTCCTCCGTCCGATAGTCCACGGAACATTTGATATTTTGATTGCTTAACAGCGTTCCAATATTCCGCTTCATCTACTACGTTTGGACGGGCAGTAAAACCTCTTTCAGCACATATCGTACTTAATAGCTCCCAACCTACGGTATAATTTGTAGCATTGAGCTTTCTGTAATAATCGGAGCCTGATTGACCCTTCCATATAGCGTCCAACTCGTCATCGGATAACTCCCGATACATATCAGCATCGCTCTTGAGCTTTCTCGGCAATACCTTCTTGTTCTTCTTCGCAAGTTTAGCTTCCAAATCGTTCTTAATGCGCTCCAAATCTTTGAAACGCTTTTTGAACGTATCGGACATTGCTGTATAGTCGCTCTCATCCAAGAAGTTGATTACATCGTCTTTCTTCTTCAGCACCTCGTCAATCTGATTGATATAGTCCTGAGTAGAAAGATTAGCAACAACCGATGGGTTGTACTTCTGCATTGAGGAAAAGTCGTCAACGCTGTCTCCAAAAGTTTTCTTGCTACCTTGTGCCCGATAGTTCAACGCTCCTCCGTTATCTACACGTACAATTCTGCCTGCTGAATCTACCAAACAGTTGTCGTTCTGATAAACATCCCAGTTAGCTAAAAGAGCATCAACGACAAAACCTTTGGCCATATCATCGTAGTTCTTTGAAGTAGGAGCTTTGGCCATAGGTATGAACTTCGATAGCATCACCGCTTCTCCGTTCTCCTCATAAAGCTCAAAGTCAGGAACTCGTTGACCAAGAAGGTCATACAGCTGATTAGTCAAATACTCGGTACGAACGTGGTCACTGGAAGTGTTCGTGCCTTTCTTCATCACGTATTGATTGCCCTTAGCATCTTCTACCAATTGAGCCCCAGTGCTACCTCCTAACTTCTTAACTACTTTCAGAGTGCTTAAATCAGTTGGAAATAGGTCGTTGATATATTGTTGTTTTGCCTTAGCTTTCGTATCATCTACCTGCTTACCAACCTTCTTCTTGCCTTTGAATACTCGCCAATCATACTTAGTCTTAGCACCAGGTGTTGCGGTATAAATATACATTACTCCATCGACAACCTTCGTTTGACCAGGAACTACTGCCTTACAAATTTCTTCATCAGGCTCTATTCCGTTGAGATGGTCGTACAAAGACTTTGCGACGCATACATGATAATCATAGTCGTCAAGAAAATCATCGGACTTTATCTTGTAAGCATCGCAAGCCTTAATCAGAAGGTCATCGGGAACTACGCCCTCAGAGTTTTTGAGAGCAATAGTTTCCAACGCTTTCTTTATTTCTTCCATTGTTATTTACTGAATAGAATTGATTCTGCTTTTTGTAAGTCCATGTCTTCTTCTCCGAAGTTGAGAACGTCCTCAGCCTTCCAAGTATCAGGCAGCAAGTCCTCCTTACCAAGAGCTTTTGCCCTTTTCTTAATCCACGCTTTGGCTTTGTCTGGGTCTTTTGCCCTGCCGACAGCCTGAATTGCGTTCTTCAAGTCCGAAGTGTTACGGATAGGGAATGAACCGTCAGGCATTGCTTCTTTTTTCTTAGCAAGTTTCTTGCGTTCCTTCTCGGAGAAGTCAGCCTTGAAAATATCGGTATCATCCTCATCAAACAGAACTTCCTCCGCTTTCTCTACATCGTCAATCTCCTCTTCAGGCTCGTCAACAGTGTAATCAACTCCATCATCTTCAGGACACTCACCCTTTTCAAACAAAACCTCTTCGGCTTTCAGTAGTTCATCGCTCGGCTCTACGTCACCGAAGTCATTCATTGCTGCCTTCGTAAGCACTCCCAGTGCGACTTCCTTCCAGTCCTTATTCTTACTACCGATAAGGGCAGCAAATGCTGGATTAGAGCGTTTCTCATTTGCCTTATCAACTTTACGTTTGTTGGTAAGTATTTCTTGGAATGTACGTGTGGTGAACTGAGAAGGGTCAATGTTCTTTTGGTTCTTCTTAATAAGGTTCATGATTTCATCACGTTCCTTCTTATCCGCTGCTTCATCGTCAAGTCTCGGAGCTGATGGGAACTCATAATCTTGGTAACGGCTCTCCATTACTTCGATAGTTTCAGGCACCGTCATATAGATTTCAGATACCATCATAGCACGGCTTATGATTGCCTTTGTATCCTCGCTTTCGGATAACGCAGCAAGGTCTTTGTTCGTCATGATGATAATACGTCCTGTGAACTCGAAGTTTTGCTTGACGTCATCAGGGTCACCAACGACACGTCTGCCTGTCGTAGCAGTAGCCTTCTTCATAACACTCGCACAGTCGGCTCTCTTTAACACCTTATCGTTGTCATCGAATACAATGATTTTGCCGTTGTGAGCTTTGAGGATATTAAGCAACTGCTTTCCTGAATTAACGTCAGGAGCCTCAAATATATCGTAGTCTCCATCACCTGGTGAGTCTCCTTCTTCAAACGGCTTCATGTTTAACAGTTCCGCCATTTTGTTGAATCCGTATGACTTACCGATACCAGCACCGCCCGCAGAAATCATGAAGCGTTGCTCATCGTTATCCAAGAACTCCAAATATTGTTCGTTCAAGTCTTGTACGACTTCTACTGGATTTTTGTAGTCCTTTTCTTTCTTCTTCATCTTGTAAACAAACTGGTCGTACTTTATACGTCCTTCTTTTGTCTTCAAGTTGAATGCTTTCTTTACACGGTCGTCATTCTTATCAAGATACCACTTTTCAGTGATTTGGAAGCCAGGTTTGCTTGGGTCTCCATCCTCTTCTTCATTACCGTCAATATCAACGTCTGCTCCTTCAGCAGCGGTTGCTACGGTGTCTTCATCATCGTCTCCCGAAGTCGCAGCAGCTCCCTTCTTGCCTGTCATTTTCATGAGCTGAGCAAGTGTTCCCGAAGTATCAACCTGCGACATATCAAACCCTCTCTGCTCCAAAGCGTCATACGCTATCTTTCGCATTTGAGCGTTTCCGTTCTTGCTGTTAGCTACTTTGAGAAGGTTATCGTCAGAAGTCTTTTGAGCCCAAACCAATAATTGCTGGGAGTTCATAGGCTTCCCAGCTTTCGCCTTCGCTCCTGCTATTTGAGATGCGGAAGGCTTTGAAGGAGTTTTCTTGGTCGCTCCGTCATCCTCTCCTCCCGAAGATGAACCATCACCCGATTGCTGTGCTTTCTTACCTTTGATTGGACGCCAGTCGAACTTGCCAGGCTTATACTCTGTCCAAACCCATTTACCGTTCGGGTGGGTATCGCCAACCTGACGGCTCACAGCCTTTTCAATTGTTTCTTCTTTCTTTGCCATAATTCATTATGTTTATTTTACATGATTGACATTATGATAAAGATAATAACTGCGTCAATCCGTTTCCCACTCAATTGGAAGTTCTATATGATAAAACTCTTCCATGATTTCATGAGTTATCTTCTTAACATTCGGTGAGTCTTTGCCTTTTTCAAGTTCTTTCCTTACCAGCTTTCTTCCTCCTTTAACCAGTCTGATTATCTCTTCGGCATTCTTCGTAGCATTAAACAATTCGTGTACTAACTCAAAGTTGTACTTTGTATCTTTCAAGAATTTAGCAGGAGACATTTTAGCAGCCTTTTTCAAAGCCTCAGCAAATTCTTTCGGAGTAGCATCCCACGGAATAATGATTGCTCTGACGTTCTCGAATAGTGGGTCATATATTTCCTTTCCTTCCACCTTCGCCAGTCCTCTATAATCACGCAAAACAGGATAAGCACCGCATAACATCGCTTCGATAATAAAGCCGTTTATATGGGTACGACAATAACGTGCATAATGTTCAGCCCAAGATGGGTCAATAGCAAACTTCGTATTTCTCAAAGTATCTATAACTTCACCGCCCGACATCTGACCCATGTACTCCATTCCAAACTTCTCGGCTCTATCCCAAAGAGAAAGTTTGCCGTCAAGTTTCTTCGGAAGGTCTGGGTCACGCTTCGTAGTACACATATAGTTACTCTTTGTTTTCGTCTCGCTGGTCATATAGTTATATTCTATGCCTGTCCCAGCAATCTTTACTTTGAAACGTTCCTCCTCTCCCTTCTGAATATACGGAACGGCAGCAATCAGCTCCTCCATATGCTTCATAGACTTAAACATATGAGCAGCAAAAAAGTCCTCCTTGCGTTTATTCATCATCTTCACGGTCATCTTAGCTCCGCTGGGTAGGTATCGTGGATTCAATAGCAAACTTCTCGGAATACCTATTTCAGAACAGCATTGATAAGCAGCTAAATGAGCACAAGCCATAAACATTATCTTATCTTTCAGAGCCGATATATTGGAAGCTCTTACATTGAAATAAGCATCGTGTACCAAGAACACTTGTTTAATCGAAGAAGGAAGGTCAAAGAACTTATGCCAAAAATCGAACTCCACGCCCTTCTTATTCCAAGCAGAACTTTTCGTGGGCATGAAATTCCAAAGAATTATATCAGCATCCTTCACCAGCTCCTTCCACCTCTCAACCGCATTCTTCTCATATACTCCGATACGGTTACTTGGAGGCAAGAAATATCCATAATAGTTATTGCGCCAATAACCTGTTACTTCATCTTTCTCGTAACCTCCTGCCTGAGAATGGAACTTAATCTTGCGTTGATGTTCTCCGCTTTCAAATTCTTTCACTTTCTTGTTATAAGCGTTCTGGGTAGTAGAAGCAGGAGTCATTTGAGCAACATCTACTTCGTGTCCCAAATCTCGGAACGCTTTGAGCATACTGGCAACGTATTCTACAATACCGCCATATTTCGCTATCTGAAAATCAGCAATAAATATCTTCATATCAAAATGGTAATTCATCCGCTTCCCTCACATATATCTCTTCGGGCAGCTGTTTCTTAATATAACCCTGTTCGTAGAACTGTAAACCTGATTGAGAACGATAGAATTTGGAAGCAAGTTTCCACTTCACTTCATGAAACTCCTCAACTGTTACGGAACGTTTCAGAGTGTATTCTTGCTTTTGTTTCTCTACTTGAGGTTGAGAACGTCTTTTATAGGAGTGAGGGAACTCCCGATAATACTCCATGTAACTCAACGCTCCTTGTAAAGTCTCCCGAACGAAAAGATGAAATGGGTGACCAACTCCCCAAGGAGCTACCACCGTGTACCCTTTGTTCTTTTTCAAGAACTTTCTAACCCAATTTACAAGCGTTTCCTCAATCTCGTTCAGCGTTTCCCTCCCGAAGTATTCATTCAAATGTTTATACGTTGCTTCCACCGTTACTTCTTTGTAATTCTTATGGAACTCGTAATAACTTTCATCATGAAAATCTAATTCAAGATGATGGAACGGAATATTGAGAAAATCAAACAATTTTTCATCCTCCGCTATTCTCTTTGGGTCATTCTCTACGGTCAGCACCTGAACCTCGTATTGAGGAAGGAACAGCAGATGAGAACAACAAAAGAGAATATCATCACTATGCGGCTGGATGAGTAACAATTTTTCAGTTTTCATTTACAATCTTATTTCGATACTTTTATATTCAACTTCACTCCTTTTAACTTTGGATTAGTGGAAGTTTTCTTGATAGGTTTGGTGAAGGCTCTCAGCTCTGCATCCCAAGCAAAACCTGCTTTCTTGTGATTTATCGTACAACGACAATAAGGGTGAGTTGGTGAAATAGTCGGCTTCCACTCCTTAACCTTTCGCCCGATATTGTTACCATTAGCAATAATATCTTTGAGTTTGAAAACAATCGGCTCGCTATCTGGGTCTTCAGGGTCAGTCAAGTAAAGCTCCCGACAACGCTGACAAGCACCTGGGTAAACATCGAAATAAACCTCAGCATCAGCTCCGTACTCTTTCAAGATACTCTGAGCACGTCCTGAATTATAGGCTTCGTGGGTAAGATAGTAAGCAATTCTCAACCAATCAACTTCCCAATCCTGAGAAGTCTCGGCAAGGTCTGCCGCAAGTCCTCTCGCTCCCATACGGAGTTCAACGGCTTTGATAGTCTTTTGCTTAATCATATTCTGAACTACCAGAGCCTGTTGTTGATTATTTCTCAATACTACGTTACTCAACCCAGTCCTCATTCGGTTTCCTAAACTGGTGATGTCGGTGTATGCTCTATTCTTTACGGTTTGAAGGGCAAACTCCTCTTCTTCGGTAAGCGGTATGAAATTACCCGAAGCAAGAAACTTCTGAAACTGAGCATAAGTCATTTTCTTTGCTCTCGCATCCCCGATAGCCTCAGCCAATATACCGAAAAGGAATGCGTGCTCAATTACTCCTTTCTTGTTCTTATACTTATCAAGATTGATTCCAGCAGCAATCAGTATATCCTTATCCGATTGAGAAAGATAATCCAATCCTAACTGACCTGCTATGAATACCAATTCGTACCTTTTGAGAATTGATAACATATCTTGTATCTGTCCTTGATTGAAAATCATATGTCTCCTAAATTTGTATAATGTTTCCAAAACGTTCTTAACTCGTCTTTTGCCGAAGCGAACTCAAGCATGAACGTATGTCCGATAATTTTGAACACCTTCGATAGATAGTACAATACATGTCCTACCCAAAAGAATGTTACCAAATAAAGAACGGTAATGACTACGGTCAATAACCATTTACCAAAGTGTTTAATCTTTTTCATTTCTTCTCCTCCTTAGTTTCTTTAATAGCAGAAGCAGTTGCTTGAGCCATATATTTCAGGACTTCTGCAACTGCATTTGCGGTATTTTCATTCCAAGACTTCACAAAAGCATTTTCATACTCGGTAACGACTGGGAATGGGGAAGGAATGAAATGACTATGTTTTGTCTCCTTCTTTGCCATATGCTAAAATTTTATTCCAAAATCAATTGTATATCCGTATCGGTCATCCAGCCTTATTCCCGAAAGTCCAATAATGTACTTATTTTTGATATCAAGTCCAAATTGTAGCTTATTCGTTCGGAAGTCGGCTGACGTACCTAACATTGCCCACGGTTGTAACGTAGGAACTTTGTATATGACTTCTCTTTCCGTAACCGTTCGGATATTCGGCTGAATAAAAGAAGTGGCAGAAATGAGCTTATTTTGACTCACCAAAGCATCAACCTTAAATGTACCCAAACTATCATTAGAAAAGTCCAAAGCATACTTTCTGTCCAAGTAATAATCTTGCCATATAGCAAATAACGCAGCTGTATCCGTAGGAACAAAGACTGGACGGTCAACGGGAACTTTGACTTCATAAGGAACTGGACGGTCAATTGTATCTCTTACAATGTCTCCCTTTACCCATTTGACCTCAACAATCCTTTTCGGTTGCGGTAGTTCTACACTTGACCTGCCCCAAAAGTAACCTATCAATAACGCTATGCCTATTGCAATAAGTCCTCCGATAGATATGGTTATGCTTTTATTCATTTGTCTTTAATCTTTGTTCGTAAGAAGCAACCAAATTTTCAAGTTGCGAAATACGTTGTTTGTACTCGTGCTCACGCTTCTGACTTTCTTCCTCAAAACTACGATACTGTTCCATGAGCTTGTCATATTTCATCTTTTCAAGCTCTCGTTGTTTATCGTAGTCGCTTCTCATCTCATTTAACTCTGTGCGGAAAGACTTAACAATTTCATTGCTTAACTTTCTTTCATTTTGGTACTCGTTATACAATGTATCATATCTCTCCTTCCACCAGCTGTCTTTGTTTTCAACCTCTTTCTGAAGAACGTCATACCGCTTCTTCCAAAAGTCATCGCCTTTCATATCGGCTTCTGCTGAAGCAGTTCTTACTTCCTGCTCATACTTCTTCCTGTCCAGTATCTTAGAAATTACAGCAAAGCCAATACCGCCTGCTCCAAACAACAAAGATATAAGCCCAAACAGATTTTCAGATAACCATTCCATGCCTTTTTACTTATTTACTTTGTTAGTTTTTAATTTAGCAAGTTTTACCCTCTTTCTGTAATCTTCTGTATTATAATCAGAACGGAGACACCTTACAATCTCATCTGCGAAAAGCTGAATGACTTTATCATAAACAACGTAGAACTCTTCACGGTCGGAGTCATTGGTGTACGTGCACAAATAAAATATCGCTTTCGTAGAAGAACTGACTTTGTTGAAAAACTTGAACCATTCTCGGTCGTGAGAATCAACAAACTGAAAGTCTCTCCACTTCGTTATCGGAGTTAAAACGTCATAGGCGTTTGATAAATTGTAGGCAAAGTCTCTGCCAATGTAAGAACAATTTTTATTCAGCGTCAACCCTGCTCCTTGCTGTCCATCTCGATAGAAATCAAAAGCAAGTGCTATTCCATACGTTTTATGCTTGCGAAAGAAGTTGAATACATCATACGAACTATCTACCACAACTTCAACGTTTCGTTTCCGTAGCTCCTTTGCGAGTGCTTTCTTGAACTCGTTAGCAGGCTTATCGAAACGTTTGGACGTTAAATAAACTATCTTACACATGGCTATTATTTTTGCGTCATTTCTCTTATTGTTCCGCTGTTTGGTAAAAGAGCTTCTAAACGATTGATTTCATCACGTATTGATTGTCTTTCTTTTATAAACTCTTCTTCATCAGTTTGACTGTATGGTTCATCTTTGTTGGCTAATTTAGCTTCATATATTTTGATTACTTTATAATCTCCTTCTGATAACTTCTCCTTCAAAGATTTTATTTTTTCGTTTATCTTGCCTACATCTTTTTTTACCACCTCCCATTTTTGCAAAATTGATTCGCCTTCTTCAATGTAATACGGTCTTACTGAATCTGTATCATCAATTTCACCGAAAAATTCTGAAGGAACATATTCTTTGAAAGCTGAAAGTTCATCAAGTTTGTTTTTATAATTATCTTCCAATTCTTTGCGAAGAATAATTTTAATCAAATCACTTTCCGTTCTCTTTTCTTCTTTTTTAGCAAGAATAGGTTTTATGAACTCATCGCCAATTTCTTTTTCTTGCAAAGTAGCCTTATAAAGATTATCAGCTTTTTGTTTTTCTATGTCGTAATCAATCACTTTGACTGAATAACGGCTTATAATTTTTGCTTTCATATTTATCTGCTCCAACGTTCAAATACCCACATTCCCCATTTATAACCAGGGTCAGTAGCAATATTAGGATTAAATACAAAAATTCCACAGCTTCTTGCAGAACCAATATTCACTGAATCTACATTAGTATTATCGCAAATTCTACGTCCATTTCCATGTACCGCAACATTAGCAGAGTTCACTTGATTTACAATAATCAATTGTCCATCATGCGGGTCAGCTGGCAAAAATACGTTTTTATTTTCGCTGTTTGTGCAGCTAACAAAAGAACAATCGGTATCCAAGTAAAGGTCAGTGGACGATAAATGAATAAGTCCAAGAGACAGCCCTCCAGCTTTGAAATTAGCAAAATAAGCATCAAATACTTGATACCCCCCCGAAGGAGTTAAACCGTTCCAATTACAAACAGCTGATAAAGCGGAAATAATGCCTAATGAAGTATATCCAGGTGCTGTTGAAATCGCTCTACCTCTATACAAAGCAGAAGCTCCTCCGTAAACATTACTTAAACCGCTTTTTTCATAAGCAGGAATATCAAAAATTTGCTGTGTTTGTGATTGAAAATCTAAACCATCTCCATTAGCTACCAATCCATAATTATTTGAATCCTTTATACTCAAACCAGAAGATGAACTCAGAGAAACATTATGTCCACTTGTACCATCTCTATAAAAAGAAAGAATTGCAGAAGCTAAATTGAAAATAGTTCTACTTGTACCGCCCGAAGTAGTTGCCTTTGAACGCACTTGACCGTTCGATATAGTACCAATCTGATTCAGTTTTCCGATAGCCTTCGCAAATGCTTCGTCAAGACTATCTCCACCTGCTACATCGGCTATGGTTCCTGCATAGTCCTTTGGAGTCCAATCAGGTGATAGTTTACTGCCCGTACCAGCATTCTTTAACCAGTACTGTATCTTTCTGAGCGCAGAGTCAACAGTATCATTGTTATTGACGTATTCTGGTTGTACGGCATCGGTGAAGTCTTGAGATACTCGAATACCAGTTGCATACTTGAAACGTGTGATGTATCTCTGAAACTTCGATAAGATTGTTAACAAGCTGTCACCTTTTACTGCATCGGTCGGCTCTCCTCCTGTTTCTAACGCAGGAGACTTTTTGGCGTAGATAGCCGTATCAGACGTTGCATCAGTTATTGCTTTGTTAGCATTATCTATAATCTGTTGATTTGCTTTACCTACGTTTGCTATGTCTTGATTGACCTTTTGCATATCCGTATCGTAGGTGTCTTTGGCAACAACTCCTCCTTTCTTATCCAGCTGAGCTTTCAAAGCATCACCGAAATTAAAGAAGAAGCCTCCATTCCAACTGATTGAGTTGCCAGTTACCTTCGATAAGAAAGAAGACAACCGATACTTAGCAAGGCTCCAAACGTTGTTCCGTTGAACCTTACCCATGATATAATCATCAGCGGTAAAGTCGGGAACCATTTCTTTGAATTGGAATACCAGCTTTTTGTTTACCGTATCGAATACACCCGCAACGTCATCAACCAAAAGGTTAGAAGAAGTTACATGATATTGAATATTGGTACCCAAATCGTCAATCAGGATATTACCCAACTCATCATCATACTGCACTTTGGTCGTTGTAATAGCAAGAGCCAAAGCATTTCCTTTATCCTTGATTTGGAAATACTGACCGATAGACAGACCGACATTCTTTGCGATGTTTACCAACTCAGAATAAGTAATCAATGAGATAACGTTCTGGTCAAGAACTACCCACTGACTCAATCCTGGGTCATATATCTTATGCCGCATCTGACTCGGAGTATTATCATACCAAATCAGAATTATGTTTTCAGGTGGAGTGTTGCCGATATATACACCAGCAACCTGCCCCAAATTTTTAGTATTCCCTGCCATAATCTATTATCTTGAATAGTTATAAGTAGCACGTTCACTCCAAGCTGAGATGAAGTCCATTGTTCCTTGAGCGTACTCTCTCTTGGTAACAGTTCCGTCCTTCGTCTCTTTCATGATACGCCAACCGTTATCGGTTTCAGCAGTTCCCATAGGTGCCCAACCGTAATACTTTTCATCTGCCGAAACTTCGTCAATGAAAGGTTCAGGCAAATACTCGCTAAACGTGCGCACTATTGGCGCATCTTTCTTAGTTACTTCCATTTTCTTCGTTATTTAGAAAGTTATCAAATGCTTTTACAAACGTTTCTCTCAGTCCACCCTTATTAGTGTCCTCCTCGTCATTTTCTTCGGCATACAAGTCAAAAGGATTTTGCTCCTCATCTTCCTCTTCTGCGTCAGGCTCCTCTCCTTTCTTCTCGGAACTCGGTTTGATGTTTCCGTTCTCATCCATCTCCATTCCTTGACCGCCTTGTTTAGCCATCATCTCCGCATTCTTGTTCTGAATAAGAGTAGCATTGGTCGGTACATCTCCAAACTCAAGCGGTTTCATCTCGTATTTCTCACGTGCTTCGTTTACGGTCATGAAGCTGCCTACTTTCTTGATGTCCATATCAAGCTCTTCTTCGATAGTCAAGCCGTTCAAACCTACGAATACAAGTTCAAAATCAGGATTGATTTGCTCAATGATATATTTGTTGATTTTCCTCTGAAGGAATTTCAGAAGCGGATACAAACCCTTGTCTTTGGAATGTTTCAGGCGTTGTTCCTGACTTCCTTCAAACAATCCTCCGTTACCCGAAGAACGGCTGATGTCCCATCCTATCTCGGAAGGGTCAATTGAATATATGGCGCAGGATAGTTTGATAAGATATTCCATCCAAGAACTATACTCCATATCACGGTTGTTCTTCTGAAGGTCTATCCAATCAACGTCCGCTTCCACGACAGGAGTTTTCCAAGACTGCATTACTCCAGTAATCATGGACTGCCACTGTTGTTTGAATTGTTGTAGTGCTGCTTCGTTGTTCGTTCCCTTTATACGCAATAAACCCTTCGGAGCTGAACCCTGACTGAAGAAACGTCTATTGTATTCATCGCCCCAAAGCATAGATGTTACAACATTGATAAGCTCTTCCAGCTCGGAACAACCATAACCATTTGCGTATATGGAAGTAGAAGGATTGCGAACTCCAAAACAAAGCTCCCAAGGATAGAACTCATTGACCTTGACATTCTGATACACCTGAACATAAGCAGGATAATATCCATGAACCTTTGGCCCATAATCGTTCCTATCTTGCCATACATTCGCTCCGTTTCTTTGGAAGAAAACATTATCATAATCCTTATCAAAGTATGAATCAGCCATTCGGAAAGTTGCGGCATCAGTAGCCATGAAACTCTCCAATTGTCCTCTTCGGTTGCGAATACACTCGAAAGTTAATTGGTCGTAAGTCAAAGAGTCATCAACAATCTTTCTGATAAACGTATCGAAGTCGTCATGTTCCCATTGACTAACATTACCGCCTTTCAAGATAAATTCAGTAATAGCATACGCAATCTTTCGGTCTTTGTTATCCATCTTTTGTTCAATTCCAAATTTCGGTTTCTTTCGGATAACGAAGCCAGTTGAATACTTGTTTTCTTGCGGCTCTGCAAAATCTGCTACTTGATTCTTTCTTGTCTTGATAATTGAATTTATGATAGGTGTCTTCGACATTCTCTTCAACGTAGTGTACGTCAATGAAAACGGCTTATCTTTGTACCCTAAATTGGAATTGAACTCCAATGGGTCAATGAAAAATGCCTTTGCGTTTTGCTCAATCTTAGGCTGTATCTGATTGAACACTTGAGTAGCTTTTATCATGTCCTCTGGTGAGTCTGACCTTAGAGCTTTCTCAAGTGTCCTAAACCTTTTTGCCTTCAGCTTCGCTTCTGCAAGAGCAATGGCATCTAACTGTTTAGCATATGAATTACCCATACTATATTGAAATCAATTTTACATTTGAATATCCTATAACTGTAAAATGTGTAAACAAATAAAAAGGAGAACATTTTTCAATGCCCTCCTTTCTTCATTTGACTTCTTGTTTCTTATGCTACTGGGAAAGAAATTGCTAAAGCAATATCCTTATCTTCAGTACAAACAAAAGCGTCAGGTGCTCCCGAAGTCCAAGTATATGGGCTTACAAGCTCCCATGCGTAGCTGTATCCTTCAATACCTTGAATCTCTTTCGGCTCTCCCGAAGTAAGCTCAATTTCATCACTTACAGGCAAAGCTCCTTCTTTCGTTCCTTTCAGAATTACATTCGCCTTGCTGTTGTTCGTAACAGTAGCCGTAACGGTCAGTTTGTGAGTAGGTGCGCCCAATACTTGAACCTGCTCCCCTCCGTACATATAAACATCCAGCTCGGACTGATATTGAGTTGCCCACTCTTCAATCTCGGTCATTGATGTTACCGTTCCGCACTTCCATGGGATAATCTTTTCAAACTCCGTATCACGAACGCCATCGCACCACATGATAGTGAGTTTCTCGGTCTTATCCTCTACCATATCAACCCTCAAAGTTGCTTTCTTGGTAGTGTCTTCTTTGTTTACAATTACAAAATCTCTCATATTCTTGTCGTTTTAGGAAATTACCACTTCACGAATATCGGTAATGCCGTTCATGGTGAACTTGAGTTGCCAAATACCCTTCGGGTCATCTACTCCCAAATCATCCTTACAAGCAAACATTACGTTCTGGAAGTCTGATATTGTAATCTTCGTTCCCGATACTGTTCCAACTTTCTCAGAATTACCTCCAAACGTACAAGCGTCACCGTTATGAGATATTTCCAAATCAAACGGAGTAGCTAACACCGCCTTCACAGACTTAATAGCCAACCAAGGCAATGAGTCTTTTGAGTCCTCGTATGAATACTGTTCCTGATATTCAGGAGAAACATGTTCACGATAAGACGTTTCATTGAATATCGGAAAGACATCAATTGATAGGAACTTAGGAGTTGCCGCAGCAACGTCCAACTTAGCATCGTCAGGAGACATAGCCACTGCTTCAATACCAGTATTGTTAGCAACAAATCTTGATATTGTAGAAAGGCTGATAATGCTACCGCCCTTGAATTCATTGATTACTCCTTCGATACTTCCTTCAACGGTCATGACGGTGAACACGCTCTCGTAGTCGTCATACATTGAGTCAGTACGCAAGACAATCCTTTCATCGGGTGTAGCCGTTTTGAAAATAACAATTGTTCTCATTATACTTCTATTTTATGAATTAATGTTTGAACTATCTATAACTGTCCAACTTGTTTTCCAGCTTTTGCGTTACCATGCTATCAAATAGGATATAACGAATGCCAAGAACGTTATGGACAACAACAGCTTCGTCCAAATACTCATACAATATAGTATTGTCGTCAAATGTTGTTACCTCAATTCCTTCTCCTCTCTCAATGTCCTCAACCAGCATATCGAACGCATCAATTGATGCTGCATCGGACATCATGTCTTTCGACAAAAACTTCATGTTCTTAACCGAAGTATCAAGCTCAGAAGCCATCAGCTGTAAATCTACCTCCAATGGCTCCTTGAGTTCTTTTATTTTCTTTGAAATTGGCATAGCTTATTTCTTTGTTACCATGAAAACCAAATTCCAATTCTGCTTCATATCTCGCTCCATCTCCTGAACGTCAAAACCGTGTTTCTTGAGATGTTTCCGAAGAGCCTTGAACCGCTTGAAGTCCTCTTTCAAGTCCATGTTCATATCGAAGTTGTACTCAAAGATTATCTGGTCAACATTCCCGAAGTCCGTGCAGTTGATAAGAACTTCCCATTCAGAGCCTTCAATATCAACCTTCATCTTGGTAGGGTTGTACTTCTTCATAACCTCGTTGATATTCACGCACTCAACAGGAACTCGCTTGCGGTTATGTTTTACCAAGAATGAATAATAATACGGAGCTTTCCCCAGATAGAAGTCACGCACCTTATCGTCATTACCAACTACGGCTTGTTTGTGGGCAATTACGTTCTTTGCTCCGTTATCTTCTATATTCGTAGATAGAAATTCATAGTTCACATCTTCAGGTTCAAATACAATGACCTTTTTGACTTTATCGAAGATGTCGCAAGTGAAAGCTCCGATATTACCACCCAAGTCCAATACAACGTCTTTCTTGGTAAGAGTTAAACCGCCCAAACCTACTGAACGATGAGTGTACTCGCTGCCTTTGAATACAGCATCAACAATATGCTTCTCCGTAGGAAGGTTTGAACGCCACTTCAAAGTTTTGCCGTCCTTTTCTGCTACTGCCAACGTGAAGTCACTCTGTACCTCTCGGAACTCCGAAAGACGTTTCACCTGAGCAATGAGCTTAGTTTGCTTACAGAAGGCTTCAAATTGGCTTATCGTTACGTTGTGAAGTATCGGAGTTTTCTCCAAATCTATGTTCCAACCTTCATTCTCCGAAGAGCCTTCACGGTTGATACGCTTTCTCAGCTTCTCCTTTTCTTCTTCGTCCTTTACTATGTTGATTGAAATATCAAACAACCCTCCCTTCTTCTCACGTACACTGAACGCAAGTAAGTTCTGAATAAGGACTTGGGTTGTAGTTTTCTTTTCTACAACCTCAAATTCTTTCTTCTCAAAAAATTCTGTTAATTTCTTGTCCATTGTTATTTTGAAATAATTGATTTGCTTCTCGGTTGAAATTTGCTGCGTTGTTTACCTTCTCCGATAATCATCTTCCAGTATTTTTGGAACTCGCATAGCCACATTTCAATCTGATGAAGAGTTATGTTTGGTTCATCGGCTGTATAATACTCGCCATCTTCTATGTCCCAATAAAGATACGGGAAACGCTCACCCCTCTCTTCGCCAATCTTTTCAAGCCATTCAGCCGCAAGGTCACGTAACCAATATATAGCAGGTTTCTGTTCTCTGAGAGTTGAAAGGCTCGGATAAATAAGACGTATGCCGATACTACACCCTGGGCCAACATTCGTGAAGTCGTTTTGGTCGAACTTCATAAACTGTTGTCCTCTATATCGCTCTATGTATGTGAAGTCCTGATAAAACTCATGAGCAATAAAGTCCGCAACCGCAGGGAAGGTTTTCAGATACTCAATAATATCTTCTGGTCTCTTAGCTTTCATCACCGTAGCAATGAGTTTTCCTACGTTCTTATGCAGATGAGGAATTACAACCCTTGTATAGCAATAATCTCTTGGCTGACCAGGTGTTGCTTGAGAGTTTATCAAGTAAGCGGTTGTATATGGATTTTGACCCGAACTCCGAACGCCCGCAATGAAACGGCTGAATTCATCTTCGTCATACTCCTCCCAATCGGGAATACCATTCTTCCACTTCTTGGCTGAAATAAGCTCGTCCATAGATTGAGCTTGTTTAAGTCCTGATTTGATAGGTGCTCCGAATAGACTGGGTTGAACGCTCTTTCCCCT
>ENA-OPSO01000023-OPSO01000023.1-human-gut-metagenome-genome-assembly--contig:-NODE-23-length-63374-cov-14.323821_pt1 | contig 63374 bp, 62 predicted proteins | sample MGYA00241455_ERZ501902 | MGnify/ENA primary metagenome ERZ501902 (study PRJEB25962, sample SAMEA2042405) | human gut metagenome | biome: human gut; feature: human-associated habitat; material: faeces...
TCAGCAGCCCGTTTCACGGTCTGCGTGTAGTTCCTTGTAAACTGACCTAAGATGCAAACGAAACACCCGTGATGACAACAGCGCACTTGTCTTGGTACTTCCATACGCAACAGCAGAATATCGCAACAACGAGCAATCGTTCCATGAGTATTATGATGAAATCGAAATCTGTGCCGCTTCCGCAGAAAAACATTTCAAGTCTGCCCATCAAATCAGAAACCGTTCGATGGTTGACCGCTCGGATTTGGTCATTTTCTGCGTTGAACACAATTCTGGCGGAGCTTATCAGACCATGCAGTATGCAAGGAAGGTAGATGCCAATATCATCAATTTGCCAGACGCAACCCGTTAATCCAAATACCATTTTCAAAGAAGGATGAACATGAATAAAAAGAAAATCGCACTTATTATTTTATCTGTCGTTATCGTTTCGGTTGGAATTATCGTTGCCGTAAGGATACAGAAAGAAAAAGAAATGGACTTCGGCGAATTTTCAGAACGCTTTGAACAAGCCGCAGAAGAAGTTCTTGGAGAAGATGTCAAGAAAATATCCAAAACAGAGCTTGCGGCAACACTCACTTATGGAGATAAAACTGACGAAGATAACAACATCTACTATCACATTTTGAAAACAACTTTTTACGAAGGAGACCCGGCAGAAATCACCGGATTACATACGGAAGCCCTGGGTGTGCTTTTCCCGGTTGACAGTATGGACAGTTGCGAGGAAATGATGATTCAGGACTGGTATGGTGCGCTTTACAAAAAGGATGACACTGCATATCTGTGTTGGACTTATTCCCCAGAAGTCACCTACGTTCTGGAATACACTCCAAGCAAAATAGATGATTCCGAAATCATCAAGATGGCTGAAAGTGCAGAGGAAATGGAATAAGATTAAACTATTCTGTAAACACTGTTTCTTTAATTGATAAATCACTTATACAGCGAACGGACAGGGATCTGTTTTTTTATTTCCCTGCATACATAATTCTATATAGCATTTAGCTTTCTAAGGAAAAAACGCAAAAATGAAGCCACGACCACTCCATGCGGAGAAACGGTCGTGGCCTTTTCTACCATTGAACAAGCTATCTATTTTTATTAGTGAGAAAAGACAATCCATGTTCCATTATTCAGTTTTGCCTTTCAGAAATCTGTTTGCGGTCTTATTTGCAATCTTCACCAGGAACAGCATTACCGGTACTTCAGTCAGAACGCCCACGGTAGTCGCCAGTGCTGCGGGAGAGGTTGTTCCGAACAAGGCGATTGCCACGGCAACTGCCAGCTCAAAGAAATTGGATGCACCGATCATGCCAGCAGGAGCGGCGATTTTGTGCGGCAACTTCAAAACATAAGATGCGATATAGGCAATGGCGAAAATCAGGAAAGTCTGCAAAATCAGCGGCACGGCAATCAGAACAATGTGTAGCGGATTTTCCAGAATGATATTCCCCTGGAACGAGAAAATCATCACCAGTGTCAGAAGCAGACCGATGGTGGTGATGCCGTCGAACTTCTTTACAAATGTGTTTTCAAAATAGTCTTTACCACGCTTCCTGATCACCAATGTGCGGGTCAGCATACCGCCAGCCAAAGGAATTACCACGAACAGAACCACCGACAGAATTAGTGTATCCCAGGGAACCGACACATTGGAAACACCCAGCAAAAACTTCACAATCGGCACGAAGGCAAACAGAATAATCAGGTCATTGGTTGCTACCTGTACCACCGTGTAGGCAGGATCGCCTTTGGTCAGTGTACTCCACACAAAGACCATCGCTGTGCAGGGTGCAGCCCCCAACAGAACCGCACCGGCAAGGTATTCCGTTGCGAGTTCCGGGGTAATGAATGCTTTGAAGATCACAAAAAAGAACAGGCTTGCAATGCCGTACATCGTGAAGGGTTTAATAAGCCAGTTGGTGATCCATGTGACGAACAACCCCTTGGGATTTTTGCCTACATTCTTGATACTCTGAAAATCCACCTTCATCATCATGGGGTATATCATCAGCCAGATTAGTATTGCCATAGGGATGGACACCTTGGCATATTCAAACTGATTAAGAAATGCTGGAACGCTGGGCAGATACTTTCCAATCAGAATACCCAGCACCATGCAGATGATAACCCAAACAGTCAGGTATCGCTGAAAGAAGCTGATACCTGTATCGCTATCTCGTTTCATATCCTCTATCCTCCTTTTTACAAATTCAAAACTTTCGATATGTTGTTTTTGATGGAAGCCGATTCAGGCACTCCCTGTATCGGCTTCCTTTTGTCAGCTCAATCTTGCTTTTAACTGGAGCATTTTCTGCTCAATTTGACGAATCGTTTCCAAAAACACTTCGTCACTTTGTCCACTGGGATCATCCAGTCCCCAGTTCTCCGCATACTGGCTGGGAACATCGGGACAGCTAACATTGCACCCCATGAAGATCACCACATCCGGGGCAGGAATATCAGACAACAGTTTGTTATGCTGTGTCAGCTCCATGTCGATGCCATGCACCTGCTTCATCAGCCGCACCGCATCGGGATTGATGTGGTCTTTCAGAGCAGTACCGGCAGAGTAGCTGTCGAACACATCGGATGCCAGTTTCTTGCCCAGAGCTTCCGCAATCTGGCTGCGGCAAGAATTATGGACGCAGACAAAAGCTACCTTGGGTTTGCCCTCACAGTTCAGCTCAGGTTTGTAGGTTTCATAATCATAGTCGATGTCCAGCTTGCCGTCATCACCAAAGTAATGGATGGCTTCCATCGGACAGTTGCGCTCACAGCCGTGACAGCCGTGGACGCAGCCAAGCCCATAGACAACCTTGGGCATACCGGTTTTGGTATCGGGCTTATAAACACCATGCTTGCACATATCATTACAAGCTATACAGCCGACGCATTTGTCATAATCAATGATTGGATACCATCCTTTACTCATAACACACCCTCCTTAGAAGCCCAGTTTGTGCAGCAGCTTCTCCACATCCGCAGTTTTCAAAACCTTACCCATAGAAACAACCTTTTCATTGACCACCAGAGCAGGCATACTCATCACGCCGTACTCCATGATCTTTGCCATGTCGGTCACATATTCCACCTCAATAGAAAGCCCCATGTTCTGAACCGCTTCCTTGGTAGCTTCCAACAGAGCATGGCAGCTCTTGCAGCCGGAGCCGAGAACCTTGATGCAGCAAATTCCGTCTTTTGCTTCAGGGCAGCAGTCGTTTTTAATTTCTTCTGCCTCACTTGTCGGGCAACCGCAGTTGCAAGCGCAAGCGGGAGCCTTCTTTTCTTCTTCCTGCTTCTTTCCAAAATTGAACAGTGCCATAATAATACCTCCAAAATTTATTATTGATTAAAATGCGAGCCAGAACATATACAAGCCAATGAGCAGGATCGCCGTACCCATGACTATTTTCAAAACAAAAGCAGCGCTGTTGTATCTTTTACTGCTGTTGATTTTTTGGACAAAGCCGATGGATGTACCAGCCACCATAACCAGTGCGCTGTGTCCGATGGAATAAAGCAGCATCAGCAAAATGCCCCAGATCAGATTTCCTTCCCCGGCTACAATGGCAAGCAGTGCAATCAGCACCGGTGTAGAACAGGGTGAGGAGAAGATTCCCCCCAGAATGCCCATCAAAAATGCTCCTACAATGCCTTTCTTTTTATTCATGGAAATGAGATTCACCGAGGGGATGAAGTTAAAAATCTCCCATGTTTGAAGTGCCATCAACACCATCAGGACGCCGAGAATCATGTACCAAACTGGAGAAGATGTTCCCATCAGTTTGCCGGCAGATGTGGCAATGATGCCAAGGGTAACAAAGGTCACGGCTGTTCCTGCCGAGAATATGACGGAATAAGCAAAGGCTCTTTTGGTGTTTTTCTCTCCAACACCACCCACATAGCCGATAACCAACGGCACAATGGACAGAGAGCAGGGCGTTACTGATGTGAGAACGCCTGCTAAAAGTGCGAGAAATGGAGCAAGCCAAAAGTTGTTCTGAATGACTTCGGCAATTTGGGAAAGCCAATTGTCAATCAAACTATTCCACCCCCATTTCTTTCAAAATAGCCCACATCTGTTCCTCGGTCAAGCCGCCTTGATGAACGGTAAAGATGTGTTCGCCGGTTTCTCTATGGCTATACATCGTAAATCCAATCTGAGCAGAGAGTTCTTCGCTTGGGACGAATGGTGTGCCATCTGCATTCACAAGAACCTGGGTAGGAATGACCTGGACCGGGACATTGCTTGCCGCTTCGGGATAATCCCACACATTGATAAACTTAATAAATGCTTTTCCCTGAAATTCCTTGTTGGCCTTTTCCAGAACGGGAGCCATTTCCTTACAGGGGATGCAGGAATCCGCACCGTAGTCAATGATTGCAGGCAGACCGAAAGATGCCAGTTCCTCAAAATCAATGGCGTCCTGTTCACGAAGTCCAAAGTCAGCACCTTCCAAGCTTTCCGGCAGTTCGACCTCGGTTTGCAAAAGTGTGTTATCATCGGTCACATCTGCCTGTTCTTTCTGATTCTTCACAAGCCACATTCCACCGATCAACGCCACGATCAAGACAGGGATTATGATTTTAACGATAAGTGATCTCTGTTTTTCCATGTTTTCATTCTCCACAGCAGCAACACCCCTGTTTCTTTTCCATAGAGTCGCCGGTGTCTCCCACATAGGAGATTGCCCCGGAAGGGCATTTCTTCTGGCAGCCGTGGCAGTGGTCGATACAGCTATCAGGATTGACCACTACCGGAACGGGTGCCTTTTGTTTATCATAGACACCGTGAGGGCAGAACTCCACGCAGGTTCCACACTCCACACAAGTCAGAATGTCAATGACAGGATACCATTTTTTCGCCATGTTTGTTTCCTCCTCTTACACAAGTAAATATTGAATTGCATTGAAGAAATAACCCACAATGATAATTCCGACCGTACAGATCGCCACAAAGATGCCCAGCAGCTTGGGCTTTACCGCCTTGCGGAGCATAATCATGGAAGGAAGAGAAAGGGTCGTGACAGCCATCATAAAGCTAAGCACCACACCAAGTAATGCGCCCTTTGCCAGCAGAGCTTCCGCAATCGGAATCGTGCCGAATATATCAGCATACATAGGAACACCGGCAATAGTCGCAAGAACCACACCGAAAGGATTGTTGTCACCAAGCACCTTGACGATAAATTCTTCCGGAATCCAGTTATGAATGAAGGCACCAATACCCACACCAATCAGAACATAAGGAGCAACCTTTTTGGCGGTCGATACCACCTGCTCCCAAGCATACTGTATTCGATCTTTGAAATGTAGTTCCTCTTGGGGTACATCCAGTGACCGTCCGTTACGGATGTATTCTTCCACCTGGTTTTCAAGGTGCAGCTTTTCAATCAGTGTGCCGCCGGCAACGGCAATCACCAGCCCCAGCACCACATAAACGACAGCGACCTTCCAGCCGAAGATGCTCATCAGCAGCACCAGACTTCCCAAATCCACCATGGGGGAGGAAATCAGGAAGGAAAATGTCACGCCCAAAGGCAGACCGGCGCTGGTAAAGCCGATGAACAGCGGAATGGACGAACAGGAACAGAAGGGTGTTACGGTTCCCAACAAGGCTGCAACACAATTTGCTCCAATGCCATGGAAGCGACCCAGAATCCTTTTTGTGCGCTCCGGTGGGAAGTAGCTCTGAATATAAGAGATAAGCAGAATCAGGACTCCCAACAGCACCATGATTTTGATAACATCGTAGATAAAGAACTGAATACTGCCGCCCACTTTGCTGGTCAAGTCTAACCCACAGGCTTCCAAGATACTGCCAATCAGACGATTTAACCATTTCATTCCAAGGACTTCATTTTGGAAGAAGTCCCACCCCGTGCGTAATGCTTGCATATTTGTTTCCTCACTTTCATTTCAAATTCAAAATTTTCGATTTGATATGCCTGTAAAAAGCCATCTCCGCATTGGGATGGCCTTTTACCTTACTTACAGCATCCTTTGCATTCTGTGCTGCTTTCTGATACTGCTGTAATCTTTTTCAGTAGCTCGATTGCTTTTTCACTGCCTTCTTTACTGATTTGATAATGTGTCCATTTGCCTTCTTCTCGGCTTGTGACAATACCGGAATCGCAAAGAATTTTCATGTGGTAAGAAAGGGATGACTGAGGCATACCCATTTCATCAATTAACACGCAGGCGCATTTTTCTCCGGTATGCAGTAATTCCAATATCCGCTGACGACGCTCATCGCACAGAGCTTTGAAAACCTTTGCACGTTCCTCGTATACTGTTGCCATGCCTTCACCTCAAATCTAAATTTCTTGATTTGATTATACGCTTCAAATCAAAAAAAGTCAATATGAATTTTTAAGGTGTCTTGATCATAAAATCGAAAAAAAAAAAAACCCACAGCCTACACTCCAAACCGGAGCGTGGACTGTGGTATTTTCTATTATCGCAGTGGCTTCTTTTGCTCTTTTTCCTGTTCCTTCTTCTTGTCAATATTCAGAATCGTCTCGACCGTCTGCTTGGCAATTAGGTATTCCTGCATATCTTTCTTGACCTGTCGATACTCTGCATAGGCTTGTTTTTTCTCAACCAACAACTGATTGAACTCTTCATGCAGAGCCTTACGGGAAGGAACCTTTTTTCCATCCAGCTGGTCAAAGGCTTGCTTTGCCGCTTTATGCAGCATCAGCTCGTCACGATGTTCTTCAAAAAACTTTTTGCTGTACCCAGACTTGCGATACGCTTCGTAGGTCTTTCTGGTCTTGGAGTAATTATTGATGTGTGTCTGCAATGCCCCAATCTCAACCATTCTCTTTTCAGCGGCTTTGATCGAATCCGAAAGCTCAGAAAAGCGAGTGGTCAGCTTATTTGTGAGAGCGATCAAGTCCTCATAGCTGTCCACACCTTTTTCTTTCAGAAGGCAGACTGTCCTGGCAGCTTCTTTACGGTTGTATTTCTTTGCCCACTTCTCATAACCAACCGATTTTCCTTCCGCCATCTTAGACTGAATATCAATGAGAAGATGGAACTGCTTCTGTTCAGGAGCCTCCCGGAAACCACCCTTAGACTTGTGCAGGCTTTTCCCGGAGATGACGGCACGGAGTTCTTCTTCACTGTACCCCTCACCAAGAGAACGCAGACGAATAAACCGCTTCTGTTTCTTTCCCCGAAATGCTGGCTGCTTTCCATCCTTATACTCGAATCCCATATCAGCAAGAGCCTGAACGAAATTCTCAAAACTCTTGGGCTTCTCTTTGAGTACCGAGTCGATAGCTTCACAAAGCTCGTCACGCTGGGTTCGCTTTTTTGGGAAAACCGTCCGTTTCTGACGCTCCCGGTAGGGCTTCGGCGTGATAATGGAAAGTCCATGCTCCGCACAAACACGGTCACTCAGTTTCTGTACTGCCAGACCAGAAAGGAAGAAGTTATTGAACTTCCGGGAGCAATCAACGGAAGTGGAATTATAAATGATATGATTGTGTATATGGGCTTTGTCGATGTGAGTGGCAACAATGAAAGCGTGTTTGCCCTTCGTCCAGCGCATCGCCGTTTCATAGCCAACCTGATTTGCTTCTTCCGGTGTTATTTCTCCGGGCTTAAAAGATTGGCGAATCTGATAAGCGATGATATTGTTCTTCTGCTGTCTACCCGTGATGTGCTGATATTGCCGTTTGGAAAGCAGAAATTCTTCATCAGCAGTCTTAGGATCGCACTCATAAGAACTGATAAATTCACCATCATTGGTCTTTGACGCATTTTGTGAATAATCGGTGCGGTCAGCCAGACACTGGGCAACCGTTTTTCCTTTGTTTACATGGAGCGCAATCAGTCTTGTTGCCGCCACTCACATCACATCCTTTCCAAAAGAAAAAGCCACCCGTAGGTGACTTCCTCAAAATTATCTCAGCATCTTTTCCCGATCCTCCGCACCACGCAGATACGCCAGTTTTACCAGTTGCAGCTGAAGGGTATACAGGCTGTTTATGGTGTGTTCGCATTGTTCCCAAAGAGCTGTATTTGATTTTCCCACGATACCAGCTAAAGTATGAACAGCTTCATCTGCCACGCTTTGCAGTTCTGCATACCGTTCATCATTTCCGGCAATCTCTCCGATGGCATCATTAAAAGTAACATCAAAGTAATGCTCCATGAATCCTCTGTCCATCCGTTTCTCCCATCTTAATAACAAATAAATTCCTTGATATGATTTCCCAAAGTTTCAAGTTTTACAACCGCCCATACCAACAGGAAGATTATAAGGATCGCCGCTAATCCCATACCGGCAAGGATAGCCAGGGAAGTCCACAGTGCCTTTACGATGCAGTAGATGGAGCAGCCTGCAATCACCAGGAGCAACAGAGCGATCACATAAGAGGAAATGTTGGTGATCAAATTTCCCAGGATACAAGCAACAGTTACAATGAACAACAACGGCAGTGCCAATACTTTCAATACTATCTTCATAGGAACAACCCCTTTCTTTTGACCATATTGTACATTGAGAAGTGACGAACTGCAATGATGTCACCACCTATGTAACAGCCAAAGGACGTTGAATATAAAAAAGGGCGCACTGGCTATTTGTGAACCAATGCGTCCCGTTCATTCTGTTTCCAGTTCGACAAACTGGAATTTTCTCTCCGTTTCAATCTCTTTGTAAGACTGGAATCTGTATACTTAAAATTCTCCTTATTTCCCTTCCTTTGCTTGTTTATAAAGCAGAACACCTTTGACAAGTAATAATAGAAAAGCAACTGTTATCGCATATGGTTCTTTTGCCATAGACAAGAACAAAACAGCAATAACACTGAGTCCTATAGACAATGAATCAACAGCCTTTTTTGTCTTTTCAAATTTAAAATGGGTCATTAATATTTTCACAATTCCTACAATTGTTAAGGAAACAAACAGCACCCAATAAGTTGTAATAATATAGGCATCATTATCTACATATCCAAAGAGATTTACCGCATAGCTATATCCATTGGAGGGTTTTGGATATAGCGGTAGAAAAATAAGCAACAAAGAAAACAAGTCAACAAACCCCAACAATAAATCACATACACTATTGAGGTTTGATTTGTTTTCTTTTTCTGCTATCATAATCAACTGGTCTCCAGATAATAAAACATCAATAGACACAGAGAAATATCTGGATATCTCCTTTAATGAATCAATGCTTGGATATCCTCTTCCAGATTCCCATTTTGATATTGCAGTTCTGGAAACAAATAATGCCTCTGCCAGTTCTTCCTGTGTCAAACCTCGGCTCTTTCTTAATTCCTGAAGCTTTTCATTGAATTCCACCCCCTGCACCTCCTTTTTTATTTCACTTTTTTATTGTCAACATAACTACTGCCTTATAAACAGTAAATAATCCGGCACTTAACAATACACCACCCACAATATCCGTAAACCAATGTACTCCTGAAATCAATCTGCCGATAACCATGAATGCAGAAAAAGCGATTGCCAGAATCGTTATAATTCTTTTCAACGCAGAACATGACATTCTTCGTTGAATCTGTTCAACCAAAGTCGGCATCACACACAATACCAGTAATGTCGTTGAAGAAGGATAAGAAGCCTCCATAATTCCATTGATTAAAATTGGTCTGTAATTGATTGGAATGATCTCAAAAATGAAGTATGACAGTATCACAACAACATAATAAACTCCCAGGACAATAATATCCGGATCCACCTTGAAGAGACTTTTTCTCTTTATCAGCTGAATCAGTCCAACTCCCGCAAAAATCAAACATACGACTAACGGTACAAGCCCTAACCAGTCTGTAATCGTATAAATCGTCATGTGAACATCTGTCAAACGATGAAACCAGCAGTTAAATGTTGCAAATCCAATATTAGTTCCATTCTGACCCAAAGGATGCACATCCACCGTCTGAATCAACACTGTCCATAGTAGAAACGTTGCAATGAGTATGCCTCCAAATAATAAATTCTTTTTTCCTTTCTTCTTCATCATTCTACGTCCTTTCTGTATTGGTTTGTCTTTTCGACACTTTCACCTTATCAAAAAACGTAAAATGACGATAGAATCACTCTTTCACATCAGCGACACAATTCGTATCATCCCCATAAATGCTCGATTTTCTCTATGTTTCCTTGACTCACTATCCACCAAATCAGAATTTACCAAATCGACAAATTCAAATTTGTCGAACTATCAGGTTCGCTATTTGCCATGATTATAGCACATGGATATGAATAATTCTACCAGCTAAACACGGTTGTTTTTCCCTATGTAAAGCCGCAGCCGAAGCTGCGACTTCCCGACAAATTATCGGATTACTGGATGGAGGACAGCCGGACAAGGACTTCTTTCATATCCGTCCAGATTTCTTCCAGACGCACTTGCAGGTCGTTGATGTCTGCTTCATAGATACTGCCTGTCTCATTGGCTCGTTTTGCATACTGGTTCAGGTTGTTGGAGCAGATTCGCAGGAGCGAAACCATTGCTTTCACATCCTGCAAATCAAGATTGATACAGTAGCCGTCCAGAGCCATTTTTCTCAGATATGCCCCCATACTGCGGATACCAAGCTCGTCCATCTTCTGATGGATTCGCTCGACTTCCTCCTTGGATGCCAGGAAATGAACATCCTGGTCACGCTTTACCATTACAACACCTCCTCGTAGCCCTCAGAGCGTTTTGCAGGCGGGATATGCTCGGACTTGGATTTCAGATCAGCCAGAACAGAGGGGCGTTCCGCTTCTCCTTTTTCAGCACGGCTTTCCACCGTATCTTCCATATTCAGCGCCGCATCCAGCTCCGCAAGCCGCTGACTTTTTGCCGCAAGTTCCGCTTCCTGGGGGAATGGTTTTCCAAGTTCTGCTTTTGCCGCTTCCTGCTGATTGTAGAGATTGGTCAGCTGTTCATTGGCTCTTTCCAGCCGCTCAGGAATGCCAGAAAGTGCGTTATCCAGTCGGGTGATATTTCCCCTGGCATCCGTGCCAAGGGCTACACGGTGGCTCATAGCCCCTTTCAGAACGATGTCAAACTCACTTCGGAAGCTGTCATAGGAAAGCTCCATCTGGAATCCTCGGTAACTGCCCAGCGGAACTGGATCAGCACTTTTTGTCTCCTTGCAGGCGGCAAGAATGATTTCACCGGCATCGGCTTTTTCCGCATAATGTCTGCCCATGATTTCCATACCACAGAATCCTTCGGAGATCTGCGGATGTGCCTCCACGATCTTGATGTCCGCTTCAAAGCCATGGATATAGCCAGTCTGCTTTTCAATCTCAGCCGGGAAGTATTTCAGGAGCTTATCCTCCATGCGGTACTGCTGGCTCTGGTGGTCAGCTTTCAGCACTTTCAGCCTTGCTACATCAATATCCAAGTCCATCTTTTCCTTGATGAGCGGATTACCGGCACATAATGCTTTGATCTCCGCATAGGAAAGTGCCTGCTCATCCACATCGTCACAGGAACGAACCGGAGATTTGGAGGTCATGATCTGAGAGATAAATTTCTGCTTATTCTCCAGGGTCTGGTACAAATATGCGTCGAAGGTTCCCTCGGTCACATACTGATAGACCTGAACCTCTTTATTCTGGTTGCCCTGACGGATGATACGACCGTTTCTCTGGGTCATATCAGACGGACGCCAGCCCACATCCAGATGATGAACCGCCACCAGTTTGTCCTGCACATTGGTTCCTGCGCCCATTTTCTGCGTACTGCCAAGCAGCACACGCACCTGCCCGGTACGAACCTTGGCAAAAAGTTCTTTCTTTTTTGCTTCGGTATCCGCATCGTGAATAAAGGCGACTTCCTCGGCAGGTACACCGTTTGCCATTAACTTGGTTTTGATGTCGTCATAGACATTGAAGGTGCCGTCATTTTTCGGAGTGGAGAGGTCACAGAACACCAGCTGTGTCAGCCTGTCAGCTTGCCCGTCCTGCCAAATGCGGAGGATATTTCCCACACAGGCATTGAGCTTGCTGTTTGGGTCATCCGGCAACAGCGGGTTCATCAGCCGCTGATCCAGCCCCAGCTTCCGCCCATCGCTGGTAATCTTCAGCATATTGTCCACAGAAGGGTCAATCATACCGGCATGAACATCCGCAGCTCTTTCGGAAAGAGATGCAACCATATCCTTCTGATACTCAGAGGGCTGCACCACAACCGTCTCAAATTTCGCTTCGGGAACCGGAAGATGCAGCTGGTCAGAGGTCTTGATGTCGGCTACTTCCTTGAACATATTCATCAGTTCAGGAAGATTGAAGAACTTGGCGAATCGGGTTCTGGCACGATAGCCGGTTCCTTCAGGAGCCAGCTCAATGGCCGTCGTTGTCTCGCCAAAGGTGGATGCCCAGGAATCGAAGTGGGTCAGGTTCTTCTTCTGGAGCGTACCGTACTGGAGATAGCGCATGACCGTGTAAAGCTCGGTCATGGAGTTGCTGACCGGAGTGCCGGTGGCGAAGATAACGCCACGACCGCCAGTGATCTCGTCCATATAACGGCATTTCATAAACATATCCGAAGATTTCTGCGCTTCGGAGGTGGAGAGACCTGCCACATTCCTCATTTTGGTGTAGAGGAACAAATTTTTGAAGGCATGGCTCTCGTCCACAAACAGCCGGTCAACGCCCAGCTGTTCAAATGTGATGACATCATCCTTTCTGTCGGCGGCGAGAAGTTTATCCAGTCTGGCTTCCAGAGATTTTCTGGTTTTCTCCATCTGCTTGATGGTAAAATTCTCGCCACGCTGATATTTCAGTTCTGCGATTGCACCCTCAATCTCATCAATCTGTTCCTGCAGCTGCCGTTCCTGTCGCTCGGCAGACAGCGGAATCTTCTCAAACTGGCTGTGACCGATGATAACGGCATCATAGTCGCCGGTTGCAATACGGGCGCAGAACTTCTTTCGGTTTGCGGTTTCAAAATCTTTCTTCGTGGCAACAAGGAGCTTGGCACTCGGATAGAGGTGGAGGAACTCATTTGCCCACTGCAAGGTGAGGTGGTTCGGAACCACAAACATGGACTTCTGGCTCAGCCCAAGTCGTTTGCTCTCCATAGCGGATGCTGCCATTTCAAAGGTTTTGCCCGCACCAACTTCGTGTGCGAGCAGGGTATTTCCACCGTAAAGCACATGGGCGATGGCATTTCTCTGATGTTCACGGAGGGTAATGTCCGGGTTCATACCGCCGAAGCGGATATGGCTGCCATCATACTCACGGGGTCTGGTGGAGTTGAAAAGCTCATTGTACTTCGTAACCAGTGCTTCACGACGGCGGGGGTCTTTCCATACCCAATCCTGAAACGCATCCTTGATTGCCTGCTGTTTCTGCTGTGCCAGAGTGGTTTCCTTTTTATTCAGGACACGCTTCTGCTTGCCATCTGCATCTTCGATGGTGTCATAGATACGAATGTCTTTCAGGTTCAGCGTTTCTTCCAGAATGCGATAAGCATTGGCACGGTCAGTACCGTAGGTCACATACGCCGCCACATCATTGTAGCTGGGAGAGCTTTTCCCATTGATACGCCACTCTGCGGTCATTTCGGAGAATTTCACCTCAATGGAACGGCGCAGGTAGTATGGGGTCTCAAAGGTTTCCTCCATGAACTGCTGAATATAGTCTGCATCAATCCATGTGGCACCCAGACGGACATCAATCTCAGACGCATCCAAATCCTTCGGCTGTGCCTTTTGCAGTGCCTCCACATTGATATTGAAAGCGGAATCGCGGTTCGCCGCCATCTGTGCGATACGCAGCTTGCTTCTCACATCACCAGAAAGGTATTCGTCCGCAGTCTGCCAACCGGCTTCCACATCATCAGGTGCCATCGGGTCTTTGAAGATCACCCCACGCAGCTCTGTTTGAATGGCTTCATAGTCCTCAGGGGTTCCCAGGAGCTGTGCCATGAAAGGAAGATCAACTTTACCACGCTCACCAATAGAGATTGCCAGAGCTTCCGATGGGGTATCCACGCTGGTCACTCTGCGTTCCGGCTTGATCGTTCTCTTGGTGAACATATCCGCCTTGCTCTTTAAGTTGCCGTCCTCATCCACATTTTCCAGAGAACACAGAAGGTAATAGGAGGAATCATCAGAGAAAGCCTGCCCATTTGCACGGTTGTTGATGAGACCGTTCTTTGCGGTAAACGCATCGTAGGCATCATTCAGTTCTGCCTGCTTCTGAGAAATCATCTCATCCGGGTAATCCTCCAGCTGATATTCGATCAGCTCATTGACGATACCACGGAGTTCCACCATGCCTTTCACACGGTCTTTTGCTTTCTCGTTCAGCTCCACATGGCGCATGATGGAGTTTTCACGGAAGTACACTTCGCCGTCCACTACGGCATAGGAATAGTTCTTTACATCTGGAGTAGCTGGAATGGTTTCCGCTTCCTTGCCCTTGCTGTTTTCAACCGGCAGCTCCACGGCCTGATAGGTTCCCTGAATGTGGGAAACCGCCTCTTTCAGAAGATCGGACAGCTCCGCACCCGGAATCGGACGGACGGTAATATCATCCTTGCCGTAAGGGGTACTTTCCAGAACCGTATCGCCCAGAACCATTTCCGGGTGGTCTACAAAGTAGCTGTTCATGGTGTGTCCTTCTTCGGTACGGTTCAGATGCACCCAATCAGGAACGATGTCAATCGGATGGTCACGCTTTTGCAGGAAGATGATGTCGGACACGACTTCCGTGCCTGCGTTCTTCTTAAAGGCATCGTTTGGCAGACGAATGGCACCAAGCAGTTCCGCCCTCTGTGCCAGATACCGCCTTGCATCCGAGTTCTTGGAATCCATGGTATAACGGCTTGTCACAAAAGCGACCACACCGCCGGGACGAACCTGATCCAGAGCTTTGGCGAAGAAATAGTTGTGAATAGAAAATCCCAGCTTGTCGTAGGGCTTATCCGATACCTTGTAGTTACCAAAAGGAACATTACCCACAGCCAGATCATAGAAGTCTCTGCGGTCTGTCGTTTCAAAACCGGCGACTTTGATTTCTGCGTTGGGATAGAGCTTCTGTGCAATCCTGCCGGTGATGGAATCCAGTTCCACACCGTAAAGGCGGCTGCTCTGCATCTCAGGGGGCAGCATACCGAAGAAGTTACCGATACCCATGGCAGGTTCCAGAATGTTGCCGGTCTCAAAGCCCATCTGCCCGACTGCATCGTAGATGGAGCGAATGACCGTAGGACTGGTATAGTGGGCATTCAGCGTCGAAGCTCTTGCCGCAGCATACTCGTCATCAGACAGCAGATTCTTCAGAGTGGTGTACTCCTGCGCCCAATTTCCCTTATCAGGGTCAAAGGCATCTGCCAGACCGCCCCAGCCGACATAATTCGACAAGATTTCCTGTTCTTCGGCAGTAGCGTTTCGGCTCTCACTCTCCAGCTGGAACAGTGTCTTGATGGCTTCCATATTTCTTGCGAACTTCTGCTTCGGTCCACCTTCACCGATGTGGTCATCCGTGATGTGGAAGTTCACCGCAGGAACAAGAGGGACTTCTCTGGTTGCGAGGGACTGCTCAATCTGAGCGATGATGTCCATGACCTCAGGATTCTGCCAGCCGTCCACCTTGGTGTAGTCCTGAACAATCGTGTCCTGACCGTCCCTGCAATGAATGAGGTCAAGACTGCCCGGTAACGGTCGCCCGGTATTCATTGCGCCCAGAGCTTTAACCTGGGTGGAAGGGAGGGAGTGGTAGGCTCTCAGGGCATCTTCAAAGGAACTGTATTGCTTAATGTCCAGCGCACCACGCTTCTGGATGTCCTCTGCCACATAGAAATGGTCAATGAAATGTTCCGGCTGTACCGGTTCGGCAATGCCATAGACCTGTGCGTGTGCCTTTTCATCAGGATAGTCACCGTAGATACGGATGCACTTATGCTCCTGCTGATCGTAAACGGCAGCACCGTCATACTTGAACCCATCATCCTCCATGGTTCCGTCTACATAGCCCTGGGCAGCTTTTTCCGCTTCTTCCAGAGTATAGTAGTCCAGTTTATCATCGAAGCCGTTTTCAAAGTGATGATAAGCGGCAACCAGATAACGACGTTCAGGCTGTACTGTTTCGGTGCTGATTTCGCCCTGAATTTCCTCTGTAACGGAGTTTTCTTCGGTATAGGCATCACCCCTTACCGCATGGTTTCTTTCGTCCTGAGAAAGCATTTTTTCAAAGTTCTCACGGCTTTCCGCACGGAAGATCGGATAAAGTAGAGAGGGGTCTCTCAGCTGCACTTCCCGGTCGGTGATCTGCTCGACCAGAAAAGCGGTATCGTCCAGATAGACCGTATCGCCAACCTGATAATTCCACGCCGGTGTTTCTTCAACCGGCTCTGCGATATTTTCTGCGGAATCTTCGGACTGTAATGCTTCCATAGCCCCCACAGTCTGACGGACTTCCTCCAGGTAGTCATTGGCAAGCCACTCATCGTCAAAGTATTCCGTAACACCCTCATGGTCTACATAATAGGTTCCGGTCTGCTCATCCCAGATGGCATACTCGCCATCCTCGGTATCAACCACAGCGAAACGCTCATAAACATCTTCCAGAGGATTTGTTCTGGCATCTTCGATTGCCTGCCGCTCAGCTTCTTCCTCAGGGGTAAGAAAGCGACCTTTTTTCATCAGAGCGTCAATTCTCTGTGCTACCTGTGTCCAGGACATCTGCACCTTATCGCAGCCGCTTTTGGTGTAGCGAACGCCCTTGGCATCGTGATCCTGACCGCTGTGTGTCGCACCGGAACAGGCATGGGAATGACCGCCGGTGCCGTATTCATGCTTCAAAAACTCGGCTTTGTCCTTAACAGAATGATTTTCCTGCCAGTATTCATAGATACGGCGCTTTCCACCGGCAAAGCCGCTGCCACGGGTCAGGTCTGCATTGACCTCATCATCCGTAATAAACTGACGGACAAGGGGCATCTGCATCATATCGCTCTGATATTCCCTGACAGGGGCATCCAGTTCATTCAACCGCTTTTCAATGCCATCCAGCTTGTGATAGTGGAAACGAAGCAGAGAATGGTCGGCATCATGGGCAATCATAAACCCACGATACTCCTCTTTCATTGCCGTTAAAAACTCAGGCTGTTTGAGCTGTTCTGCCAGCCATGCGGTTTCTTCCGGAAAACCATTGCTGCGGATTTCCGACAAAGTAGGGAAGAATCCCATTGCCTTTGCTTCATCAGAAAGGTCATGGTAGAGATACCAAATGGACTGAGCGATTTTTTCACGCTCAAAGCCGGGGGCTTCCACCAGTTCCACATTGGTAGCGTACCGCCCGTTTTCCAGCAGCTCTCCAATCCGCTTTGCGGCATCCTCCCATGGAATGATCTGCGCCCTGGGGCTGTCAATGGCAGAGGAACCTTTGGCAAGATGAATCCCGTCCCCGGCATACCATGCGGAAATATTGCCGCTGTCCTCTTTCAGACCGAAACCGCCGTGATAAACCCGCTTCAGAGCCGGGACAATTTCTTCCACAGGTTTTTGCTTCATATACTCCAGAGCAACGATTTTCCGGGCATCATCGGTATTGCTGCCAAGCAGGAGAAAGTGGTCGATTTCTTCCTGAGAAAAAGAAAAAGCAGAGGGCTTTCGGCTCTCTGCTTCGTCGATAAAACTGATTTGTTCGTGTTCGGAGAGGAACAGGTTCAGACTCAGCTGTTGATAAGCTCCGTCATCACGATTTCCTCCGCCTGCGCTTTCAGGCTGCTCATGTGTCTTGCCCAGCCCCGCTGATCCGTCTCTTTCTCCGGTGCCGGGTTGTTCTTCAGGTACTGGTTCATCAAAAGTTCCACTCTGGCTTTCGCCGTCTCCTCGATCTCCCACAGGTGGGGGAACAGGGTCTCCGTCAGAATCATGTCGTTCAGGAGCATCGGATTGTTCTGCTCCAGAAACGCTCTGCGCATCCTGCCATATTTGCCCAAAGGTCTCGTTTCCTCGTTCTCCAACCTGATGTTCGGGATTCTGTAATCCCCGGCCTGTCTGTAAGTCATTTCGCTCATAATCTGCGCTCCTTTCAGCAGCTCTGTTCTGCTCGTATTCACCAATCGCTTTCTCGATCTCCTGAAACATCCGTGAACTGATTGCATTGACTGCCGTGCCGAGGGTGTTTACCGTCTGGCGGGTGTTAAAATCAAAGACATTCAGGAAGTCCTCATGCTCGAAGTAGTTGTCAGGGTTCTCAACCAGTCGGCAGTACATCGCATAGGATACGCTGTTTGCAACCGCTCTCTTGAAAGCCACTTCGATGTTAAGTTCATCATACTCCTCAAGGAAGCTATTGGCAACGATGTCGAGGATCGGCTTCTTGTAATCCTCCCAATACTCCGCAGAAAGAGACAGCGCAATCTCCTCCAGCTGCGCCTCCAACAGTCCATCTGCGGCGACACCAAAGGAACGCTCCATAGCTTCCATCACATACGCACGGTTTTCCTCTGTGACTTCCCAAGGTTTCAGTTCAGGGGATGAACGGCGGACACCAGTATCAGCCACATCGAATACATACCGCAGATAGGGCTTATCCCTGTTGGTCACAAACAGTGCGATGCCGGTGGAACCTCGTCTGACATATCTGCGGTACTTCTCGTCGTTCCACTCGTCATAAGGCTTGCAGAAGGTGGCATTGGGGCGCTGGGCATAAATCATCACCTGTTCCGGATAAGTGAACTCATAGTTTCGGGACACCGTTACCAGAAAGGAAGTCCAGCTATCCTTGTTCGATGTGATCTTTCCGATGGTCTCTCTTGCCAACCCGGAATAAAATCGCTCTTTTGCGTTCATCATTTCCCTCCAATCCTTAAAAATCAGGATAAAGATTCAGCCTATCAAAAGTCTCGTCATCCATACCGGACAACTTATTGAGAACAGAATCAGCCAAGGCACAAAGCTCGGCTTCCTCCTCGGAAAGCTGCTCCTTCATCTGCAAGAGAGCTTCACACAGCCCCGACCTTGTGCCGGGGCTGTAAAGCATCATCAAGTTCCGTTCATCTCGTGTGAAATTCATCATTCCATATCCCTTTCCGGGTGGCTTCTGGGCGGTTTATGGGGTGTATCGAAAACCGACATTTCTTTCAGCTGTTCCAACACGGAAGGGCGTTCTTCCGCAGCGGGAGCTTTCCCATTGTTAATGATGCCATCCAACATCCCATAGTCGTCCTCCATAGCCATCTCTGCGTTTTTCAGATAGTTTTCGGGTTTCATAAAGTTCTGAAGCTCCACGAAACCGAAGGCATCAACGTAATAACAGGATACTTCACCGGCGACCTTGAGCGCCACGATGTCGCTGACCGACATACTGTGACCACGGAAGTCCTCCGGGTGGTCAATATTGAACCTGGTATAAAGAGCTTCCAGCTGCTCGGCAGCACCGGCGGACTGTTCAATCGGACCATTGTAGACCACCTCATAATGGTCAATGGTCGGCTGATTTTCCAGCTTCTGAATGTGCCAATACGGCATGAAACGAAACTCGTCGGTCTCGTCAATGTGTTTCAGCTGAAGGACTGCGTAAGAGTCCGTAGAGCTTTCCAGAAAAGCCACCATTCTGTCATCGGAAGTGGTATTTCCATGAACATCATCCCATTTTTCAATTTTCATAGGCGACCTCCTTATCGTTCCGGTTCCTTATGCTTATGCGAGGGCGTGGCAGGCGAAGTCTTTTCTGCCGCCTGTGCCAGCTTTTCCATGACCGACTCACGCTTGGGCGGGTCGATCTTATCCAGCTGACTTCTCAGCACCTTGGCAACCTCTACGGCAGTTTCCTCATGGGACTCCGCAATGGCCGTATCCAGAAACTCACGGTACGGAGCTGTATTACCGGCGGCAAGGTCTGTCTTGATTTTCTGGATATGCGCCTGCGCATCATCGACCTGATCCATATATTCATAGGGGTCGAAGTTCTCGGCAAAACGGTCGAGTTTGAACGCAAGCTCTGCAATAGGGTCGTTCACCACAACCGCCTGCCTGCCAACCTCAAAAGCCTGTTCCATCACATCCTCATAGACCATGGCACGAAGCTCCCTGTGTTCCAGACCAAAGGATTCCAGAATTTCTTTTCTGGCTTCGATCATGGACAAATCCGGGTTATCCAGCTGACCACCATCTATCTCGTTGTAGTTTTCATCCAACAGAGTGTAATCGTAGCCATCCTCACAGGTCTGCACGGCCAGGATTCTGTCACGACCGACCTTCCATGCCGCCTTATCACCCATAATCTCAGGCTCTGCCATGTAGGTTGCGCCGTTGCGCTCCATGATTTCTGCGAACTGGCAGATGTGGAACACATTGTAGCCAACCTGGGTGTGGTACTCGTCGATGAATTTACAGGGCTTCACGACAGTTTCATCGGGATAATGAATCTGGACACAGCCGCCGTCAGGAATACGGAACAAGTCCTTATAGTGGCTGTCAATAAATCGGATGTCCTTGCCGTCCGGGTTATACTCATTCCTCATTTGCGTTTTCCTCCGTTATCAAATTCCATGTTAAACCTGATCTTTCCGTCCTCGAATACCTCCATATAGACCGTGGCATCAAAGGTGTTTCCGGTCTTAGCTGATTTACAGCCTTTCAGCTTGATTTTCCCAGAGCCAAGCAGTTTCTGTGCCGTGGTGCTGGTCATGCTCTTGCCGATACTCTCGAAGTAGCGGTTGTTCTTCCAGAGGGCAAACTTGCAGCTTCGATTGGAACAGAAAAATGCCTTTGCCTTTTCTTCTACCGAACTGCCGCAGACAGGGCATTTTCCCACGGCATTGCTTTCCTTTGACATCAGAACCTCAGAATCCCGAATGACCTCATAATTCTGAATCAGACCGGCAATCACATCTTTGATCTCGTCCATAAAATCCTCGCTGGCATATTCGCCCTTCTCGATGAGCAACAGCTTTTCCTCCCAATCCGCTGTCATAGACGGGGACTGAATCTGTTCGGGCATGACTGTTACCAGAGCCGTACCCTTGTGGGTAGGAATCAGATGTTTGGTTTTCTTATCGCCTTTCCGTTCCAGGAAACCGGTACGCACCAGTTTTTCGATGATACCGGCACGGGTTGCAGGGGTTCCCAGACCTTTGCGCTCCACCTCATCGGGCATTTCATCCGCACCGGCAGTTTCCATGCTCTGCAGGAGCGTATCTTCGGTGTAGTGCTTCGGAGGGGAGGTTTTTCCTTCCTTAATTTCCGTGCTGATAACAGCCATCGCATCGCCAGCGGAAACGGAAGGGAGTGTCGGTTCCTTTTCATCAGATTTTGTCGAACTGCTTTTCCTGACAAGTGCTTTCCAGCCATTATGCAGGATGGTTTTTCCCTTGGCGGAGAACGCTGTGCCGCCGCAGTCCAGTTCAATGACTGTCTCTGCGTATCGGTGCGGATCTCCCACAGCCACGAAAAGGCGGGTGGAAATCAGCTGCAAAATTGCAAGCTCGCCCTTAGGAAGCTCATTCAGATTGCATTTCTGCAATTCTCTGGTAGGGATAATGGCATGGTGGTCTGTGACCTTTTTGTTATCCACAACCTGCTCTGCATGGACAGGTACGTTATCCACACCCGGAGAGGGGAATGTGTGGAAAGCCATATTTACAAGGTCAGGAAGATTGTGTGCCATATCATCTGTCAGGTATCTGCTGTCTGTACGGGGATAAGTTACCAGCTTCTTTTCATAAAGGTTCTGGGTGTAATCCAAAGTCTGCTGTGCCGTATAGCCCAGCACACGGTTGGCATCTCTCTGCAAACTGGTCAGATCATAGAGCGCAGGCGGCTTTTCACTTTTCTCCTTGCGTTCGGCCTTTGTGACCACAGCGGCAGAGCAATCTCTGCTGACTGCTTCGGCATCAGACTTCTTTTTGAAGCGTTCGCTTACTGCCGTAAATCCACCCAGATCAATCTGAACCGTGTAAAAGGGTTCCGGTTTGAAAGCGGCAATGGCAGCTTCACGCATGACTGCCATTGCAAGGGTGGGAGTCATGACTCGACCAACATTCAGGGTCTGCCCATAAAGGGTCGAAAAAAGTCGAGTAGCGTTAATGCCAACAATCCAGTCAGCTCGCTCTCGACACAGGGCTGCTTCATACAAAGCATCATATTCAGTTCCAGACCTGAGATTTTCAAAGCCCTCCCGGATAGCGGAATCTTCCATGGAAGAAATCCAAAGCCGCTCAAAGGGCTTTCTGCACCCGGCTTTGTGGTACACCAGACGAAAGATCAGTTCACCCTCACGACCGGCATCTGTCGCACACACAAGGCTGGCAACATCGTCCCTGGCCATGAGCTTTTTCAGGATACCGAACTGCTTCTTGGTTCCGGAAGAAACCTCATACCGCCAGTCCGCCGGGAAGATCGGCAGGTCAGCATATGCCCATTTGCTGTATTTTGCATCGTAGGCTTCGGGCTGTGCCAGCTCCACCAGATGACCGACACACCAGCTGACCACAAAGCCGTTTCCTTCAAGGTAACCATCTTCACGCTTGTTTGCACCAAGAACCTTTGCAATGCTCTGTGCGACTGAGGGTTTCTCAGCCAATACTAATTTCATTCGCATCTGCTCCTTTCCAAAAAAATAAGCAGCCACACACCGTAGTGCATGACTGCTATGTAGTTCATTCAATTAGTTCGACAAACTGAAATTTTCCGCTATATCTGTACAAACAATTTTACTATACCAATTTATTTGTCACTTTAAAATAAAAGCAATTGTGTTTATCATCATTGCGGCAAAAAATATACTACCTGTAACAAAATCTGATTTATCTTTGCCTTCTCTAGCTTTACTTATAAAAGTAGCCCCATTGTATGCACAAATCATACTAACCAGTGGAGCTGGTGAAAGTTCCTTCCATGTAGAAATAATCACCAATATAATAAAAACTATGCACATTGTTATAATTCCTTTACGCATAGACTTTAAGTTTAACATTTCATTATAGCTTGCAACTTTTTCTAATGTATCTTTCATTTCTTCATTCATATTCTCGCTTTTCCTCTTTCCATCAATAATTTCTTTAACATCTACCTCATAGTACTCCGCCAGTGTAATCAACATGCTCAAATCAGGCATATTATTACCTGTTTCCCATCTTGATACAGACCTTCGAGATACATTAAACTGTTCTGCAAGTTGTTCCTGAGTAAGCCCTTTCTCTTTACGAAGTTCTTTCAAGAATTCTCCAATTTTTATTTGATTCATATTTCTAACCTCCTTGAAAAACATCGTATCTACTACCCACTAAAAAGTACAGGACACAAAGCGAGCAATGCCCTATTTTTTTAATGGGACACTAAATGTCTCATAACATTATCAATTAAGAAAATTCAAATTTGATGAATTGATTATATCATACCAAAACTCAAAAAGATAGATAGAAGCTATGTAAAGGCAACCCGAAGATTGCCCCAGGCATCATGCCTGTTCTTGGTTATACGGGTTCGTTGTCCTCCTCATCAGCGGCGAAGTCAACATCATCGTACTCGTATTCCTCGCTGTAGCCATAATCCTCGTCATCGCCTACATAATCAGCGTCAGGGTCAGGCTTTGCCGCTTCTTTTTCCTTCTTCTTTTCCTGCACTTTCTTAAAGGCGAAGAAACCACCGCCGCCAGCAAGGGCAAGCAGAGCAAGGATAGCCGGAATCATATTGGTCTTAGGTTTCTCCACAGGCGCAGGCTCCGTGACCTCAGGCTCCGGTTCCGTCTCGGTCGGTTCTGGAGTGGTCTCAACCATAGGCTCGGTGTACTTGGCAGCTTCTTCCTCGCTCATCAGCATCAGAAGGTCGGCTTCGTCCACCTGATTCAAGAAGTGAACCGTCTCATTTCCTTCATCGTCACGGTCGATGATGATATAAAAGTAGTTGCCGTTCTTTGTGACCGCCGTAATAAACTGCTTTCCGGTTTTGTCAGGAGAGCCGACATCATCAACCAGTGTCAAATTACCATCTGGAGTGAGGGCAGATTCAATGGCATCTGCGCCGGTGTCCATATTCTGCATGAACATACTCATGAACATCGTAAGCAGCGCCATATCCATTTCGCTGTTCTGCTCGGCTTCCTCAATCAGCTCCAAATAGTCGCTGTGAACATAGCCGTTCTTTTCGGGAACCGTGATTTGATACCAGTCGCCATCAACACCGATCACTTTCACTTCTTCGCCGGGGCGAAGCTGGTCGATGATCTCATAATCCATACCTGCACCGGTACGCACATTCAGACGGGAACCGTTCGTGACCACCTTGCCGGTACCTATGCCATCGTCCTCGGTTTCCCCGGTATCATACTTCCAGTCCTCGCCATTGAAGGAGAACACCACCGTACCATCTTCATCCACAGATACGCTGTACGGTACTTCTTCCGTTTCGTGCTCTGTGGTTTCCGCAAGGGCAGTTTCCACGGTTTCGATACTGGAAGCCGCTGTCTCATCCGTATAGGCAAAAGCCGTTGTCGAGAACACGCTCATACACATCACAGCCGCAAGAAAAGCGGCACACAGTCTTTTACTCTTCATTCTGCATCTCCTCCTCGTTCATAGCATTGATTGTCTCAGGCTTCGGAGCCATATCCGCAGCAAACATACGGAGAAGCTCAGAAAGCTGGTCAGGGGTCAGGTTCGCAGCGTGAACCATTTCATGGATTTCGGAGTTTTCCTCCTCACGGTATCTGCGTTCCAGGTCTTTTACTCTGGCATCCCATTCAGCCCGTTTCCTACGGGCTTTCTCAAGGTCTGCACCGATTCTATCTAATTTGGCACCCAATAAAATGTCCTCCTTAATTTCGGATTCTGCCGAAGCAGTAAAAATGCTGTTGCCAGTAACTTGTTTCAATCGAAGCATAAGAGATCGGGTTTCCACAGTGAATCATCATCCCATTGCCGACATAAATACCAACGTGCGATGCACCGGAGGTATCATAAGTGCCTTGGAAGAAGATAAGGTCTCCCGGCTTTGCGGAACTTCGAGGGATAATGTCACATACACCCATCAGCCCGTTTGCGGTCAATCTGCCAACACTCCAGCCATTGCCGCAGTTATTGATGACCCACGAAACAAAACCGGAGCAATCGAAAGAAGTGGAGGGGCTGCTTCCACCCCAGACATACGGGTATCCCAGATACTTCTCAGCTTCCCGGATCATGTTGGCAAATCGGGTATCCGTCAGAGCTTCGCCCGGAATGTCGTAGTCGGTATATTCGCCGGTGACTGCATAGATGTCGTCCCCGAAGATGTCCGGGCGGTTCCCGCTTGTCTGGAGGAGAATACGGTAACGCTCCATTTCATCCTCTGTCAGACCTGAGCTTCCGATTACACGGTTCAAGCCCTTGTTTACCAGCTTCACATTCAGGATATAATACTCATACTCAACCTCAACTTCGTACTCATATTCCTCTGTCGTAGTCTCGCCGGTTTCCGGGTCTGTGGATGTCGATGTGCCGGTACGGGTCTCTGTACGGGTTCGGATTTCCACTTCTTCTGTCAAAATCAGCTCATACTGCTGATCGAACAGCCACCGCAGAGTGATTTGCACTTCCTCACGGGTGTAATCCTCAAACTTCACCGTCAGATATGCCGCCAGCTCATAGGGATTGTGGTTGATCTCATCAAGGTCATAACGGTATTCATCGTAACCGCTGTGAGTGCGCTCGATGTTGTTGATCTGATTTCTCAGGGCAGCTTCCAGCGCCTTATAATCATTGTCCGCCCCGATGATGTCCTCGTCCTCGGCAGTAAAGGAAGTCCCCAGAATCACCTGCGTCCCGCCCTGAAACAGGGCAGCACAAGAGGAAAACATACTGGAGATAACCATAAAAAGCAGTCCCGCCACCAGAACAAGCAGAATGACTTTGGAGTGCGTGGTGCAAAACTCCGTGACTCTTTCTGCGATTGTCTTGGCTCCCTGGGCTGCTTTTTCCGCACCCTTGGCAGCTGTTGTCTTTGCCGTGCTGTTACCGGCTTTGGCAGCTGCATATTCTTTCTTGATTGCCTGTTTCTGCCGCCAGCGGGAAAACGGGTTGGAACCGGCATCGGGATTGTCCTTCTTGAACTTCTCATAAAGGGCATCCACATTGGCTTTATCTGACTTTTGCACCAGCTTATCAGCCTTATCATGGGCTTTCAGTTTGTGGCTGTAGATGGCGTGATCGACGGTGTAGGCAGTGGATTCCACTGCTTTTGTCGTTTCCTGTGCGGACTGAATACCGACATTATCATCTTCATACTCCGATACCGCCCGATGCACCTTGGATGTGAGTGTCACAGCCGTACCGCGGGTGGCAAGCTGTTTTGCCGAAGATGGGCGATCCACAGCCACGCTGTTGTCCGCCTTGCCGAAACGGAGCTTTGCCTTCCGGGAACCGGCAGCATCCGTTTCCTGACGTAGTTTGGTTGCCTTCTTTTTGGAAGCCAGCTTATCTACCGCTTTTTCTGCTTTATCAGCCGCCTTATCCGCACGGTCAGCAGCCTTCTTCACTTTAGAATCCGCAAGGTCATCTTCGGTGAAACGGAGTCGTGTCGGTTTCTTCGCCATGCCTTACGCCTCCTTTGTTGCCACCACCTCATTCAGCTTCGTGGTCATAATGCGGTAGAGTTCCGTATCGGTCGGGAACCGGTCAATAAACGGCAGGATTACATTGCCATAGAACAGGAGTCCTTCGCCCTCACCGGAATTGGTCACATAGGACAGCTGGTGGGGAGAGATATTCAGACGCTTCGCCAGAATCCCTCTGTCCTCGCTTGCCTGATTCAGCATATAAATGAAGTCAGAGTTTTCGAGGATATTGGCAATCTCAGGGGAACGAAGCAGGTCTTTGACATTCTGCGTGATGCCGGTGGGCAGGCCGCCCCATTTACGGAATCGCTTCCAGATTTCTACGGAATAGGTTGCTGTCTGCTCCTCCTTCAGAAGCAGATGGAACTCGTCAATGTAGTATCTGGTGGATTTACCGGCACTTCGGTTGGCTGTCACACGCCCCCAAACCTGATCCTGAACAATCAGCATACCGATTTTCTTCAGCTGATTGCCCAGCTCCTTGATGTCATAGCAGACCAGACGGTTATTGATGTCCACATTGGTTCGATTGTTGAACAGCTTCAAAGAACCCTTCACATAGATTTCCAGTGCAGTCGCCACATGATGGGCTTCTTTCTCGTCCTGTTTGAGAAGTGCGTTATACAAGTCCTCAAGGACAGGCATATTTTCAGGAACCGGATTGTCAAAATATCTCTGGTAAATCTGATGCACACAACGGTCAATAACTGTCTTTTCAATGGGCTGCAAGCCGTCCTTACTTCCCATGATCAACTCGCAGAGGGAAAGAATGAAGTCTGCTTTCAGGGCAACAGGGTTATCATCCTCAGAGTAGTTGATATTGATGTCCATGGGATTGATATAGTTGGTACTGGAAGAACTGATCTTGATTACCTGACCTTCAAACTTGTGAACCAGCGCCGCATATTCTGCTTCCGGGTCGCAGATGATAATGTCATCATCCGTCACGAGGAACGCATTGGTGATCTCACGCTTTGCGGAAAAGGACTTACCGGAACCAGGCGTACCAAGGATAAGCCCATTGGGATTCTTCAGCTTCTTTCTGTCCACCATAATCAGGTTGTTGGACAAGGCATTCAGACCGTAATACAGACTTTCGGCACCATTCTGGAACAGTTCCTGTGTGGTGAACGGCACAAAAATAGCCGTGGAACTGGTCGTCAGGCCACGACGAATCTCGATCAGATTCTGTGCCAGCGGCAGACTGCTCATCAATCCCTGTTCCTGCTGAAAATCCAGTCGGCGCAGGTTGCAGTTGTGCTTCTGGGCGATACTCTGTGCCTGGAACACATTGTTTTCCAGCTCCTGTTCGGTGCGGCCGGTGTTCATCACAAGAAATGTCACCATGAACATTCGCTCGTTCTGGCTCTGCAATTCTTTCAGAAGTGCTTTTGCATCTTTGCCGTAGGTGGCAAGGTCAGAAGGAATAATGTCCATGTCATAACCGGAACGGACTGCTTTTTTCTGCTCCTCGATCTTGGAACGGTCAAGCTCCGTGATGGTTCGCTTGATGGTCTTGATGGCCGCCGTCTGGTCTACCGACTGGATGTGCATGGTCACGATCTGGCTGGACTCCATATCCAGAAAATCAGCCAGCATCCGGTCGGAAAGGTCAGAAGCGATAATTTGCAGATAGGACATTGAACCGTAGATGCTGCCCATCTGGAAGGTACGGCTGTTCTTAAAGGCAAACGCTGTCGGCGCAATAAAGTCCTTTACGGACAGCCCGGACTCCACAAGATACTTCCAGTCAAAGAAGAACTTATCATTGTCACCCATGTGGAACATGGAGTGCATCAGACGAAGCCGTTCCTTGCCATTCATCGTGGATGCCATCACACCCAAACGGCGGAAGTTGTTGAGCAGGTCATTTTCGATATGGTTCAGTCTCGGTTTTGCCTGACGCATGGACTCTGCTTCGATGCCGAAGGTCAGGTATTTGGTCTTGGTCAGACCGTTATTGCCCTGAGAAAGCTGCTTTTTCAGGATCTGACTGTACTCGGCACGGGAAGCATTGAAGCTGTCCTTTCGGAACGGGATACGGATGCTCTTTTCAAAGCTCTCCGCATCGGTACTCATGTTCATAAAGGACAGCTCAAACTGAACAGAGCTGTCGAAGAAATTCAGGAAACTGCACCACTCATCGAAAATGGCGGTTTTATCCTCCTGCTGTGCCAGCTGATAGTTGATGTCCTGAAACTGAATGGTCTTGGTGTAGTAGCTGTCTGTGACCCGGCAGATACCGTCCGGGAACATCCTCTGAAAGGGAATGGACTGCTGGGCGGTCTGGGGAATCCCATTGTCTTTCTTTGCCCGTTCTACAACAGCCTTAATTTCTCTCTGCTGCTTTCGATTCAGATTTGCAGGCATTTTTATTTCCCTTGCCTGCGGTTTCTTCTTGAAAAACAATTCGCTCAACCTCCTTTTCAAGTTGATATTGACGCACCAGAGCGTCGTAATAGTTGTTCGTCTTATAAGGTCGAACCTTGGGACGAATAAATTTTGCCTGAATGAAATGTCCTGCAGTGACTTCCAGCGGCTGACCGTCCTTTTCGTACATAGCCAGAAAGAACAGGGGAAGCATGACAATCATCATGGTCAGTGCCGCAAGGCTTACATTTCCTGTTCCTTTGACCAAAAAGAAAATCGGCACCCCAATGAGTGCCGCAGAGCCGAAACAGATCAGCTGTCGTTTTGTCAGATTGAAGAACACCTTTGTTTTTACCCTCGTCAGGTCACGGGGTACGGGGATATATGCTGCCACGAAAAACCTCCTTCCTTAGTGGGCAGAGAACACGCCCTTTGCAAGAGAACCGGTCTTAAAGAGGGTGAAGCACAGAAGAACCGTGTATCCCATGACACCCCAGATAGAAGCGATAATGTCCTCGCTGAAAGCGACCGACTGCACCAGCACCGCATAGATGCCGACACAGATCATAATCAGGAACCCCTGGAACCCGATTGCAAAAAGTGACCTCAGATAGTTCTGTCCAACGCTGCTCTGTTCTCTGTTCCCGAAGGTAGCAAAAGGAATCGGAGCAAGGCTGACCATGAGATAAATCTCAATCATTCGTCCGTAAACAATAACGAAGATCACGATTGCCAATGCCGACATTGTGACCTGAACAATCAGGGATTGCAGGAACAGCCCTAATAGCGGACCGAGATCCATTGCCATCAGCGTATCTTCCATCGTTTCCAGCGCTGCCGCATCTATGGCTGTGTCTCCCGCAATGATACCGGCGCTGGCATTGATAACGTGCTGTGCCACATCGAACACAGCCATTGTGATATTGAATGTGTTTGTGATTAACATGACCGCAACGAAGGTCTTGAACACCCACTTGAAAAAAATCCATGTCTCAAAATTCGCCAGATTGTTGTGGTCAATAATCATTTGAATCAGCTCGTAACAGGCGATAAATGTCAGTATCAAGCCTGCTATCGGGATAATCACTGACTCGGAGATGTTGCGAACCATAGCAAAAATTTCCGGTGAGAAACTCTCCGGAGTTCTGCTAACGGAGGTTGCTATCTCGCCAACCTGGTTGTTGACGGACTCAAACATCCCCGACAGATTTCCCATGATGCCTGAAACGAGCATTTCTTTCAGCCAGTCTGTTATCTGTTGGAGTATGCTGTCCAAAGGCGATTACCTCCTTTTTTACGGATTAACCAAAGAGACCGGAAAGCAAGGGTACAAGAGTAGTTCCGATGAGGGCGACACCGCCGCCTGCCATGAGCTGCTTCATACCCTGAGACTTTGCGCCGGGGTTGTCGTTGCCGTAGCCTTCGAGCAGGTTGATGGCTCCCCAGATGCCGAGACCTGCGCCGAGAGCGATAACGAGGGTCTGAAGAACGGTTACTGCACTGTTGAAAAATGCCATATATTTTTCCTCCTTGATAGAAAATAGGGTTGGGAGCTTCTATCCCAACCCGTGATTGATTGGTTCTTGAGCTTCCAGCGGCTGATTAGCCGAAGAGACCGGAGAGCAGAGGTACAAGGGTAGTACCGATGAGAGCGACACCGCCACCAGCCATGAGCTGCTTCATGCCCTGGGACTTTGCGCCGGGGTTGTCGTTGCCGTAGCCTTCAAGCAGGTTGATTGCACCCCAGATGCCGAGACCTGCGCCGAGAGCAATCACGAGGGTCTGAAGAACGGTTACTGCGCTGTTGAAAAATGCCATATACGTTTCCTCCTGATATTTGAAATGGATTTTGAAATGAAAAAAGCCCTCCACAATACCGGAGAACCGGTCGGAGGGCAGAGACAACGAGACTATTCAACTGCAATCATATCTATCACCACCACCTTTCAAGGGAAATAGGGTCAATCATCTTTGCCGGTGCGATTCACCAAGCCATCCCTTGCTTTCGCAATCTTCTGGATACGGCTTGTCAGTTGGGCAATCGTTGCACTGATTTCATGCTGATTATCCGCATAGAAGTAGCCATCATAATTGCTGCAAATAGGTTCACCTTTGCTTCACAGGGAATTGACGATTCTTCTGATTTCTGACCCTTTTACATGAAAAACGGCTTCAAGCGTTTTACTTGAAACCGGATTGTTGGAACCTCTTTAATACTTGGACAGGTATTCACAGAATGTTTCCTCAATATTGAATTGGGGAGTTTTTTCCATTAAGACCCTCCTTTAATCGGCATCGACTACTACAAATTCATCACCTGCCTTTAATTTCAATCTACGACTCAGAAACTGTTCGATGTTGAACTCATTCTTTTTGTCGTAGTCTGATGTGTACTTATAGTTCGGATGCTGTGTCAGATCGTACTTGTCAGACAGAAACGGTCTCACACCACGCAGCTGCAAGATGCACTTACCACCATCCAGAACTGCCAGCTCATCCACAGTAGCAAGGTCTTTCCCCAGCTTCTGATAATTCATGCCGTAGGATGGGCTGTTGCCTCTGGTATTTGAAGTGTTGTAGGTGTCGATGGTCTCTTTTCCAAGTGCCTGATTCAACTCTTTCAGCGTGGTCGGCTCAGAACCGCCGAGGAAAATACGGGAATCCATGTTGCCAATGATGGTGTCTGAATTGTCCTTATAAATGGCTTTCAGCTGAGACTGTGCCTGAAGGACGAGACAGGCAGATATTTCACGACTCCGGATGGTCGCAACCAGCTTTTCCAGATTGGGAATCTGACCGATATTTGCCGCTTCGTCAATCAGACAGCGCACATGAACCGGAAGTCTGCCGCCGTACACATCATCTGCTTTCTCACAAAGCAGATTGAACAGCTGGGTATAAATCATGGAGATCAGGAAATTAAAAGTCGCATCCGTATCCGACATAATCAGGAACAGTGCTGTTTTCTTGTCTCCGAGGGTATCTAACTGCAATTCGTCATAGGCTGTAATGTCCCGGACTTCCTGAATATCGAAGGGAGCAAGTCTCGCACCGCAGGAAATCAGAATACTCTTTGCCGTTTTACCGGCAGCCAGCTTGTACTTCTTGTACTGACGAACCGCAAAATGATTTGGCTTTTTCTTTTCCAGAGCTTCAAACATCAGGTCAACCGGATTCTGGAACTCCTCATCGTCCTCACGCACCTCCATTGCGTTTAAGAACTCAATCAGAGTGGAGAAGTTCTGTTCCTCTACCGGTGCTTCATAGTGGATATAGCCAATCAGAGCGCAATACAGAAGGGTTTCTGCTTTCGTCCAGAACTCGTCACCGGCTTTCCCGTCGCCTTTGGTATTGGCAATCAATGTCGTCACCAGCTTCAGGATGTCTTTTTCTGAATGGATATAGGCGAATGGATTGTAGTGCATCGACTTTCTAAAGTTGATGGTGTTGAAAATCTTGATGTTATAGCCATGCTTCAACAAAGCATTGCCGCACTCGATGACAATGCTGCCTTTCGGGTCTGTAACCACATAGCTGGAGTGCATCTGGAGAAGATTCGGTTTCAGCCAGAACCTTGTTTTTCCTGAACCTGAACCTCCGATAATCAAAACATTTTTGTTTCTGGCATTGGCAGGATTCTTCGGTCGGTTGGACATCATCAGCCGTTCCGTTTTCGTCAGGATGATGTTGTCCTCAAACTTCGGAGCGGTGAACGGCTCAATGTCTTTGGCTGTACCCCAACGGGCAGAACCATACTCCACATTGTGCCGGTACTTCTTGGCGTTTTTGCTTTTCAGATAAACCGCAAGCCGAAGCCCTGCGCCACAGGCAATTCCCACCAGCAAATCCAGCGGGTAAAAGCTGGGAAGTGGATTGCCCAGAGCAACCGGAAGGACATAAAAAAAGCTGAGGATTTTTGCAGAAGAATCTGCACCCTCAGCCAACCGCCATGCTTCTCCAAGATTCGTTGCAAACAATCCCACCAGAATATACGGGATGTTCAGAATCAGGAGCTTTTTCAAATTGATTCTGTTCATCACAAATCACGCTCCTGTTTCTTTTCCCGAACCTTCCTGGGGATAGCTGCTACCATCTCTTTGAACTTCTTCAGCTGTGCCAGAACGCTCGGTTTCTTATCCTTCGTCAATGACCTTGCCTGATGTTCCTTACAGATAGCATCCAGGGCATCTGCGTCCTTGGAACGGACAAAGACAAGATAACGGGGAGGATCAACAGACTTGTCTTTTCTTACGGCAAAGTCCACACCGTATTTCCTGGCGAGCCTTTCAAAATCCCGGATGCCATCCTTATCAATTTCCACATTGGTGGCACCCTGATTCTGTCCCAGCAGCTGTTTCACGGACTGTTTTCCGTGAACCGCCGTATCTCTGGTTCCTTTTCTCGCCTTGACCTTTTCCCGGTGCTGCAAATATTTGCGAATACCGGCAATGATACTTCGAGCAGTCAGCCTTGTCGTGCTGATTGCCAGATTTATCGTCCTGTTTTCAACTTCTTCCTGCATGAATCATCACCTCCTGCAAGCAGTAGAGTGAATATCATCGTGCCATATCTCTGCGGTCGTAATACAGATTTCCTCTGGCAACATTGGCATGACTGATAATCTTGATGTTACCGGCTTTCTGGTTGTCCAGAGCTTTCTGATACCCGGCTTCGCTCAGATACAGACGGTTTCTCTCGCCTTTCCAGCCAACAGGGGATTCATTGGTCAGCACATCAAAGATAATCATATGCTTTGTGGCTTCATCGAATCTTGCCAGGTCCATATAGGTATGTCCCTGATACTCCTTGGCTCCTGCCTGTATCCTGCGGCGTTCCATCAGCTCTGCAATCGTTGAGCTTCTTTCCATGATGCCTCCTTACAGCGCATCTCGATCAGGGCTGCTCTTGCGTGGGGCAGAGTCAGCCTTGATAGGCGCATCTTCTTTTTTGACCATATCATCGGGCAACGGCAAAGCCATGATACTGCGCCCCATGCGGACGAAGGTTTCAGGCTGATGGAAATGTTCTTCAAACTGCTTCATCAGCTCCGGGGAAAGGGAGGAAAAATCCTCCTCGCCCAAACCGACAACCAGAAAGTCACCGGCGATGATGTCGTAGATCTCGCCGTCTCCGTCCCGCAACGCACGATTCAGGTCTTTCCCCATGATTTTTCCCTCATCGTGCATCACCAATGCGACAGGCTCATTAAAAGGATAAACAGCTTCAATGTCGCCACCGACAGCTTTCTGCAAATCCTCCAAATCGCAGCCGATCTGAACCTGCTGGGGATACATATAGGGCTTTACCAGAAGCACCGTCATGGTTTCTGCCTGTTCCTGCTGAATCTCACGTTCCTCCGTAGTGCCAAACTCAACGCCGGTAAAGTTCTCGGAGTCCAGAATGTACTCGGAATTGTAGTAGGCTGTTCTGACCTGTTCTTCTGCATCAGCACGGGACTTAGCTTCCACCGTTACCGTCTTTTCCAGCGTCTCCGTGATTTTTACATCGTATTCCTTCAAACTTCATTACCTCCATTTCCTCAGATATAAGAAAAGCGGCTATCCATGAACCTGTTACAGTTCATAAATAGTCGCTTCATGTTCCCACTGGGGGACACACATAGATTCCAGTTCCTCGATCAGTTCCTCCGGGGAAAAGAACAAATCCTCCGCATTTTTCAAAATCTTTTTGAAAGCCCGGTACTCCGTCACATAACCGGTATCATCAGACCCGATCAGCATTGACACACAGCGGACAATGGCAAAGTTCATATCCTCCATAAGCCACAGTTCGGTTTCATAGGTGGTTTTGATTTCATCCAAAACCGCCTGTTCCACATCGGAAATAATGAGACAGGCACGCTGGTCAAACAGTTCCATGCCACGGTAATTGAAGCATTTCTCATAGCCACCGGCTACGGAATACTGATATACCGTCTGTGCCGCACCTCTCAATGCGGTGCAAACCTCCGGCAGACACAAACCACCGGCATAGCCGATCTCATCTTCATCATACCCCTCATAATCTTCGGGAGAAAACAGCTCAAACAGCCAGTCGATTGCTTTACTCATTTCTCTTTCGTTAAACATCGGATTCACCTTACCTTTCCATAGATTTCTCTCGTTTCTTCTGCCATTGCTCCAGCAGCTGAATGATTTTATCCTCCATCTGCTTGCTGGTATAGGACTTCGGGAAGTATTTCCGCAGAGAGTCTGTTTTGAATGTCACCCTGTCCAGCTCGCCCTTTTTGACCTCATTCATAATCTCGCACATAGCGTCCAGCGTACACTCGCCCTCCTGTGCGAGTTTTTTGATTCTCTGTGCCTGTGAAAGTGAAGGCGCAGCCTGGGCAAAGTCCATAGCAGAAAGAAAATCCTGCTGTTCTTCTCTTGCCAGATAAGAAAGTTCCACCGCCGGATTAAATTTAATCTGACCGTTATCCACCATATCCAGAAGTTCGGGGATAAGCTCGGTTAAACGAATATAGCGTTGCACTTGTACACGACTATCGCCGCTCTGTTCAGCAACTTGATTTACTGCCCACGACTTCTGCCCAAGTTGGGCAGAAGTTAAATCACTTCTTGCACCTTGATGTTTCAGGGCATCTAACTTCATTTTATAAGCATAGGCTCTTTCACTCGGCAGAATGGTTTCTCTCTGCAAATTCGCATCGACCATCAAAATAATGGCGGCATCATCATCCATATCACGGACGATAACGGGCATGGTTTCTTTCCCGGCAAGCTCTGATGCACGGTGCCGCCTGTGACCGGAGATGATCTCATAACCGCCATCCGGGTCGGGACGGACAATCGCCGGGGTGAGAACACCGAAGTCACGGACGCTTTCAACCGTTTTCATCATATCTTCATCGTCTACCACCCGGAAGGGATGTCCCTCAAAGGGGTGCAATTCAGAAAGCGGAATTTCCTGCACCCGCTCCTGCTGGGCTTCGGCTCGTGACTGGTCGGTAGAGAAAATATCATCGTACCCCTTCAAGCTGATGTTTGCGCCTTTTTTCTGCATTTTTTAACACCTCCTTTGTCAGAACCCGGTAGGCATCAGCGACTTTTCCTTTGGGATCGTGCTTAAAGATACTGGCTCCTTCGGCACTGATTTCCTCTGCACGAACAGAACGGGGAATGTCTGTCTTGTAGACTTTCAGCTTTCCTCCATAACTTTCCCGGATCAGATTGCTGATGTCCTTGGAATAATTGGTTCTGCTGTCCACCATCGTCAGAAGAATACCCTCGATTTTCAATTTTGGGTTGATTTGTCGTCTGACCTTGTTGATGGTTTCCAGCAGCTGTTCCAAGCCCTTTGCCGGAAGATATGCCGCCTGAACAGGGATCAGCACATTGTCGGCAGCTGCCAAAGCATTGACTGTCAGCATACCCAAAGAGGGCATACAGTCCAGAAGAATGTAGTCATAATTCTGCTTGACCGTATCCAGGTACTGACGGAGAATGGTCTCCCGGCTCATGGCATTGACCAGGGAAACCTCTAAGCCTGACAGTTCAATATTGGCGGGCATCAAGTCCACACCTTCCGGGTGATGAAGAATGCCTTCGCCGGGGGCAATCGGCTTTTCCATCATAATCTTTCCCATCATGTCGGAAAGGGTGGGAGATAAGGTATCCGGGTACGGATTTCCCAGACTGACTGTTAAAGAAGCCTGCGGGTCTGTGTCTACCAGCAGAACCTTTTTGCCCTCCATCGCCAGTCCCACACCCAAATTTTCCGTGGTTGTGGTCTTGCCCGTGCCGCCTTTCTGGTTGACTACGGCAATGACGGTTGCTTTTTTCGACAAATATCTTTACCTCGCTTTCTATTCTGTGTATACTGCATTGATTACCACCTCCCTCCAAGTTTCCCCGAAGCCATATCATGCCTGACCTTTGCGTCATAGTGGGCGCTTATGGTGTAGGGGGCATTGTATATCGAAGCAAGTAAATACTGCTTGATATTGCGAACATCGGTTGTGTTCTCTTTGAAAGAACTCATTACAAATCTGATGTGTTCAGAATCCAGCTTCATAAAACTGCTTTTGACAATTTCAATGGGCTTATCATCACTGGCAATTCGTATTTGCTTCCGATTACTGCACATGACTTCAATAATCAAATGCAGAATTAGATCGAGTATCTCATGGTCATACGGATAATCCTGTTTCAGATAGTCCATAGAAAGCTGTTCATAAAAATACTGATAATATCGGGTAAATTCGTCAGTCTCATCGACTTCCTTTCCACAAAAACCGGAAGGAAAGAAAGGATCAGTATCACTAAAATCAATATAATTAGTATCAGTATTATTACCTTGTGCTTTTGACAGTTCTTGAATTGTGTTTTTGACAACTCCAGAATTGTCCTTTTGACAATTCAAGAATTGTCTTTCCACAGAACCGGAAATGAAGTTCTTTACATAGATCAGGTTCGGTTTCCCAAGTCCCTGTCGCTTGCGTTCTATCAGACCGCATTTCTTTTCCAGCTCATCCAGCAGCTTCACCGCTTTCTTTTCAGCACAGCCTAACGCACCTTTGATTTCTTCAATCGTGAAGATGATATAGACACGGCCTTCCTCGTCCAGCCAACCGTTCCGGGCTGAGAGGTTCATGCGGTCAAGCAGAATACCGTAAAGCAGCTTGGCATCGGTTGATACATTCCAGAAGCAATCCTCGGTGAATAGCACCTTCGGAACACGGTAGAATGCGAACATCTCCGCTTGCTGCCCATAGAAATAATCATACGTCACTCATCCTCACCACCTCTTTCTGCGGGAAATACTCTTTTTTCAGAGGGGTTCTGCGGAAAGTCGTATCCTTCAGTTTATACGGACATCTGACAAAATAGCAGAAGCGGTACTTCCATCGGGGTTGATAATACTCGCAGTCTTTGCAACATTTCGGCTTGTCACGGCGATTGCGTTCATACTCATACATATCAACGCACCCCCACTTCCTTCATAATCTTCCTGGTACACCAGCCGATGCAGGGATGATCCCGCCCATAAGGACAACCTTCACATTCCGACTTCGGCTTTGGGGATACGGAGATTAAGTAGTAACAATTTTCTTCGCCCAGACAGCAGCCCGTTTTATTGTTTTTCCAAAAATGACAGTAGCGGCAGTCGTTTGGCTTGTCTGGGGAATAGACGATTTTACTCAAAAATCAAACCTCCAATCTTTCAGATTTACCCATGAATTTTGGGCATAAAAAAAGAGCGTCTATCCATCCCCGATACAGGGGCAAATAGACGCTCTATGTACATGGTAGTATTCAATTTTATTTCTTATAACGGCTTAGCACTCGGAACATCCGCCTTTTGAATTAGCAAGGTTTTTAGCACGTTTTTTCGCCTAATTAGCTGGAAGCGCATTTTCATTAGCAAAAACGGCCCTTTTTCTGCTAATGATTAGCAGAAATTTTTGTCTTATCACAGCAGTTCGATTTTTTAGGGCTTGTCAAAAATCAGAATTTGAAGTAAAATTTGAAAACATTATTTCGTCTCAGCAATCACACTGGAATTTGTTAAAAAAAAGCCGAAAACCCTTGAAAACAAAGGCTTTCGGCGTTGTTAGCTGGCGTCCCAAAGAGGACTTGAACCTCCGACCCCACGCTTAGGAGGCGTGTGCTCTATCCAACTGAGCTATTGGGACGTATTTAATTTTTTTGTCAGCCTCCGTAATTATCGGACTCAGCTCCCAACTAAGGTTTTTCCAAGGTGAGCGTTGTAACGTAACCTTAGGAGGCGAGTGCTCTATCCAGCTGAGCTATGACGACACATGCCGCAAACCCTTGATTTTACTGGGTTTCTGGGATTTTCCCTTCGGCCATATATAAGATTATCAACTCTTTTTTGAATTGTCAATCTACAGATTTTTTCGATTTGGTAACATTAGAACGTTCCCCAATTTGGGGAATGCTTTGTTGTCACCATTAGCATTTTTCAGAATAGATTCGAACTGAAAGTTGTTTTTCATTTTTTCCCTTTGGGGAATGCCTCGGCTTTCTCTTAGGAGCTCGAGATACCACTGTAAATACATACAATGATTAGTCAACCTAAGTCAAGGAAATCCTTGGTTTTCCTAACTATTCTGTTACTCCCTGTCAAAATAAGAAAACCTGTTTTCATCTCTGTAAAGCACCTTTCGGTGCTCGTCCGGTGCTCGGAGCACCCGGAGGATATAACCATTCCGTTCCATCGAGTTCACTCAGTTGGCCACCATTACGATTCAGCTTCGTAACAATGATCACTTGGTTTTCTTATTAGATTAACTATATTATAACGTGCTGTAGGTCGGATGTCGATGATTTTTTGACCATATTTTACTCGGATTTACTTACTGCTACTTCTAGATAAAAAGATGGAAGCAGTTGCTCCGTACTTCCCCATTTTACTGATTAAGCCATACATCATTTTTGCTCATACTATTTTCTCCATATTATTTTTCAAACTCTGGTTTCCAGTTTGCAAACTGTACAAGCTGTTCATCCGTGCGGTGATAATATCTTTCATTCTTGTCCAGCTTTGCAATCTGTTCCATTTCTTCATCTGTTAATGCAAAATCAAAGATATCCATATTGTCCTTAATGTGTTCTGCATTTTTACTTCCAGGAATTACAACAAATCCCATCTGAGTATGCCAACGGAGAATAACCTGTGCAGGTGTTTTTCCATATTTTTTGCCAAGTCCTGCAAATACCAACTCATTCATTAATGCTGTATCTCCATGTCCCAGCGGATACCAGCTCATAAGCTTAATTCCATATTTGTCTAAAGTTACACGCAGTTCTTTCTGTGTGAAATATGGATGTGCTTCCACCTGAATAAACTGAGGTACAATTTCCCACTTTGTTTCCAACTCTTCCATATATTTTCCTTCAAAATTCGAGATACCAATGGATTTTGCTTTGCCCTCTCTATATGCTTTTTCAAGCATTCTGTATCCGGCAAGCCAGTTGCCTGCAGGCTGGTGTATATAAAGTAAATCCACATAATCAACACCAAGTCTTTCTAGAGTTTCTTCTACAGTATTCTCATTTTCATATTCACTAGCCCATATTTTTGTTGATAGAAATATATTTTTTCTGTCAATTCCACTATCCTTGATTGCTCTTCCAACTGCACGCTCATTTACATAAGCATTTGCTGTATCAATTAGGGAATATCCCATTTTTAATGCCTCTAATGTACTTGTGTAGGCATCCTCTGGTGATAACATAAAAGTTCCTAGTCCAAGCATTGGACATTCCAAATTGTTATTCAACTTCATATTTTCCATCTTTTTAGTCCTCCTGAAATTTTTCTTTATCAAGCATTTTTATTACTTTTGCCGGATTTCCAACTGCTACTGCATAATCCGGTACATCCTTTGTCACTACAGATCCAGCTCCCACAATTGCGTGTCTTCCGATACATACTCCCGGAAGTATCGTAGCTCCAGCTCCTACCCAGGCATATTCTCTTATCAGAACAGGCTTACAAGTCAGAGTACACAAATCATATGGATCATGATTATTGGAAATAAGCTGTACATTTGCAGCAATCATAGCATTGTCTTCAATCGTTATTCCACCTCTTGCCATTGCAAGAAGATTAGAATTGATAAATACATTCCTGCCAATCTTTACGCTTCCAACACATGCTCCATTAAGCGGTGGTGATATCATACTCCCATCTCCTAGGTTATTTCCAAACAATTCCTTTAATAAATGATTATATTCATCAGTAAAAGGCATTGTATGATTAATCTGAAATAATATTTTTGTCTGACGTTGCCCTTCTGTACTTTCTTTTATTGACGCAGTTCTTACATCAACACGTATTTCCTTGCATTCCATTTTTCTAACCTCTATTTCTGTATCCATCTTTCAAGTACATCTTTCGCTTGATCTACACTGCTTCCATATATCGCAATGCCTTTCTCAATCACTGCACCTTTTGCACTTTTTTTAATATCACTCTCCGTATTTGACAATCCGCTTCCTTCATGCGTACAGAATGGATGAATTTTCTTTCCTGTAAAATCATAACTTTCCAGAAAAGTATATACAGCCATTGGCATGGTTCCCCAGTAATTCGGGTATCCAAGATAAATCTCGTCATATTGATCTATGTCCTGTGGCAGATTTAGTATCTCTGGTCGTTTTCCTGTCTGTTTATCCTCTTTTGCCTGTGCAATGCAGGTATTATAATCAGCGGCATAGGGAATCTTTTGCTCGATTTTGAAAAGGTCTGCTCCTGTCATATCAGCTATCATTTTTGCAGCTTTCTCAGTATTGCCAATCTGAATATATTTCATGGAACCGCCAAAATAATTTTCATCTGCTCTTGAATAAAATGCTACCAGCTTTGCCATTTGTACTATTCCTCCTTTGTCCATACCAGTTTTCCTGTTTTCACTGCTTCTTCATACCGTGATATCTTATAAGAAAGCCTGTCCATAGTTTCCTCTATCTGCTCTTTTTGCTTCTGAAGAATATCCATCTGCTCATTCAACAACTCAAGTCTCGCAGGTATTGTAGAATCTCCCGCCCTAAATAGCCTTTGATATTCAATCAGACTTTCTATGGGAAGTCCTGCATTTCTCATACATACTGCAAGCTCAACCCATCTAAGATCTTCTTCCTGGTAATCCCGAATTCCTCCGGATGTTCTTGTAACTTTAGGAATCACATTAACCCTCTCATAATAACGGAGGGTATCCTGTGAAATACCATATTTTTCTGACACTTCTTTTATTGTCATATTCTTCCTCCACAATTTAAAGAAGATTTTTCACACTCTGTATCCATTCATTAATTTGTTCCTGAGGTGTCTCCAGATTACTTCCACCTGTAGAATCAAACTGTATCTGCATATCGCAAACCACATTTGCGCCTTTGCAGGCTACTTTCATATCCTTTATTACATGCCCTGGCCAGCCACCATTTGTCATAAAAGGTACTACTGTCTTTCCGGTAAAATCCTGTTGGTGCAGAAATGTTTTTACAGCCGGAGCCATTGTGTACCACCATGTAGGTGTCCCAACTGCGATGACATCATAATCTGCAATATTGATATCCAGCAGTTTAATTTCAGGTTCGTATCCGCGCTGCACTTCATTCTGTCCCTGATTTACCACATCATCATAACTGCCAGAATATGGAACTACGGTATCTATTTTTAGAATATCGCTATCAGTCTCACTCTGTAGCATTTTTGCAATTCTTTCCGTGTTTCCATTTGACCATGAATAATATATAATCAGTAATTTCTTCATCTTTTTACCTCCTGTTTCGATTAGTATACTACTTGAAGTTAACTCCAAGTCAAGAGCTTTTGATTTTTTTCTTCACCAGTAATGCCGGATACCAGTTGCTGGCAATCAAGATCTTGTCGTTTTTACACATCACAGTCTCTACGATCAGGTTCACGACTTCATCTACCTGTCGCATATCGTCATGATGGTTGCCAAAGTAACTCCCAGTTCATCCGGCTCTACATATCCAAGACTTGCTGTCAGACTTCCCTGTGGATCTGCATCGATCAATAATACTTTTTTTCCTTCTCTTGCCAGGCCAATTCCTAAATTTACGGTTGTGGTGGTCTTTCCGACTCCGCCTTTCTGGTTTGTAATGGATATCACTTTACACATATGTTGTTCCTCCTGTATTCTTTCATCAAAATTCTTCATCACGGAATGCTTTCAGATATTCATCAATAAGATCCAAATTAACTAACACGATTCTTTTGACATGGTATACTGATCTGGCATCTTTTGCTAACTGTTGAAATGTATGGACTCCCATGGAATAAAGCATTGCCCCTTCCTCATAACGGACAAATTTCTTGCGTCCTCCTTTGACAAGCTTTTCCAAATCCGGAACCTTGCTTCGGTTATTTCCCATAACGCTTCCTCCTTCTCTTCTTTAATTCTGATACAACCTCAGGATCGCCTTCTAAAAAATCATCCAGAATATTCAGATCCACAATGGCTATCTTTCGAATCGGATAATTGGCTTCTGCTTTTTTCGCCAGTCTGACAAAAGGCCAGTAGGACATCTTATAAATCTTTGCTCCTTGTGTGTAATTTACAAATCTGCGTTTCTTTCCTTCCAGATATTTTTCCAAGTCAGGTGTTTTTCGTTTTTTCATGGCTTCCTCCTTGTTTCCAGAAATCTGTATATTAGCAGATACTCATTTTATTTGGCAGGTACGTGAAAGGATGTTATATCTTAAAGAACAAAAAAGACACATCCAAATGGTATTTCTACCAAAAGTGATGTGTCCTTGTTTAACACTATATTTTCGAAAAATGCTCCTCAAAAATAATCGATATTTTGTTCTTTAGACATATAAGATAAACAGTCAGGAATCCATAGAACCACTTTTCCTGATTGGACGTCTATGACTACCAAACCGAACTCTTTTTTCTGGATTAGTACAGCTTAGCACCTGCCGGAATATGGTTATCAACCATCAGAAGATGCAGTTCTTCATCCTCTGAATCCTTCAGGTTATTCACTGCTGAAAGCAGCATACCGCAAGACTCGATTCCCATCATCTTTCTTGGCGGAAGGTTGGTAATTGCGATCAGTGTCTTACCAACTAATTCTTCCGGCTCATAATAAGAGTGGATTCCGCTTAAGATCGTGCGGTCTGTACCTGTTCCGTCATCCAGTGTGAACTGAAGGAGCTTCTTGCTCTTCGGAACTGCTACACACTCTTTAACCTTTACGGCACGGAAATCAGATTTGCTGAATGTATCGAAATCAACCTCTTCTTCAAATAAAGGCTCAACCTTTACGTTGGAGAAGTCAATCTTCGCGTTGTCTTTGAAGAATCCGTTGTTGTCGTTTGCAGTTGCTTCTTCTACTGCTCCGGATTTTCCTGCTTTTTTGTCAGAGTCAAGACTCTTCATTGTTGGGAATAATAATACGTCTCTGATCGCTGTAGAATTTGTTAATAACATTACCATTCTGTCGATACCGAATCCGATACCACCTGTAGGTGGCATACCGATCTCTAATGCATTTAAGAAGTCTTCATCTGTTGTGTTGGCTTCTTCGTCACCCTGTGCAAGAAGTTCTTCCTGTGCTTTGAAACGTTCTCTCTGATCGATCGGATCATTTAACTCAGAGTATGCATTTGCCATTTCCCATCCATTCATAAAGAACTCAAAACGTTCTACATAATCTGGATCTTCTGGTTTTCTCTTTGTTAATGGAGAGATTTCTACTGGGTGATCCATAACGAATGTTGGCTGGATCAGTTTGTCTTCTACGAATTCTTCGAAGAATAAGTTTAAGATATCTCCACGTTTGTGGCGTTCTTCGTATTCTACATGGTGTTCTTCAGCAGCTGCTCTTGCTTCTTCTAAAGTCTTGATCTCTTTAAAGTCTACTCCAGAGTATTTCTTAACTGCATCTACCATTGTGATTCTCTCAAAAGGTTTTCCAAGATCGATCTCGAAATCTTTATACTGAATCTTTGTTCCACCGCATACTTCTTCTGCAAGGTAACGATATAAGTTCTCTGTCAAATCCATCATTCCGTGATAGTCTGTGTATGCCTGATATAATTCCATTAATGTAAACTCTGGGTTATGACGTGTGTCAACACCTTCGTTACGGAATACACGTCCGATCTCGTAAACTTTCTCAAGTCCACCAACGATCAGTCTCTTTAAGTATAACTCTAGGGAAATACGTAATTTTACATCTTCACTTAATGCATTGTAGTGTGTTTCAAATGGTCTTGCTGATGCTCCACCTGCATTGGATACTAACATCGGAGTTTCTACTTCCATGAATCCCTGTCCATCTAGATAAGAACGGATCTTACTGATGATTTTAGAACGTTTGATGAATACTTCTTTGGATTCTTCATTCATGATCAGGTCAACATATCTCTGACGATATCTTGTATCTGTATCTGTTAATCCGTGGAATTTCTCTGGAAGTGGTTTTAAACTCTTAGATAATAAAATCACTTCTTCTGCATGGATAGATTTTTCTCCTGTCTTTGTAGCAAAGACTTTACCTTTGATACCTACGATATCTCCGATATCCATCTTCTTGAAATCCTGATAAGATTCTACACCGATCTCATCTCTTGCTACATAGGCCTGAATTCCACCCTGAAGGTCCTGTACGTTACAGAAAGATGCTTTACCCATCACACGTTTGAACATTAAACGTCCTGCAACTGCTACTTCTTTTCCTTCTAATTCTTCAAAATTATCTTTGATTTCTTTTGAATGATGTGTTACATCATATTTCATGATCTCGAACGGATTCTTGCCAGCTGCCTGTAAATCAGCCAGTTTCTGTCTTCTAACTTTGATCAGTTCGTTTGTATCTTTATTCTGCTGTGCCACTTTTCTTACTTCCTCTTACTTTCTCTGTACATCAATAACTCTGAAATCGTTTACCTGATTGATTCCTTCTACGGATACGACATCTCCGATCTTCTTTCCAAGTAAAGCTCTACCAATTGGCGCTTCATTGGAAACCTTGTTCTGAAGGATATCTGCCTCTGTAGAACCTACGATATGATATGTTACTTCTTTTCCAAGAGAGATGTCTTCTAATAATACATGACATCCAAGGCTGATGACACCTTTTTCGAATTTCTCATCGATAACAACGGCGTTCTTTAAGATCTTTTCGATCTCTTCGATACGTGCTTCCATGTCACGCTGTTCATCTTTGGCTGCATCATATTCCGCGTTCTCTGATAAGTCACCCTGTTCTCTTGCTTCTTTGATCTTCTGTGCGATCTCTTTACGTCTTACGACTTTTAATTCTTGTAATTCATCTTCTAATGCTTTTAAACCGTCTGGGGTTAATATATTCTTCTTTGCCTCTGCCATAACACTATTCCTTTCGTTCTAAATGTTAACTGATTAATTATATCTTACCTAAGTTTCTTTTGTCAATTCCTAATCCCTGCCATTCGTGGCTTTGAGATAATTTTGCAGTAATTCTTCTAAGTCTTCGTATGTCTCTGTATGATTTACCTTCTCGCGAAGTTTTGCTGCCCCTGGAAAACCGAATGTATACCATGCGACATGTTTCCGCATCTCACGGACTCCGATGTATTCTCCTTTAAAATCGATCATCATCTGTCCATGTCTCAACATCATGGCGACAACTTCTTCTAAGGATGGTCTTGGCATTTCTTCTCCTGTCTCAAAGAAATGTAAGATCTCTTTGAAGATCCATGGATTCCCTTTGGCTCTTCTTCCGATCATAAATCCGTCACAGCCTGTCTCTTCCTGCATTCGTAATACATCTTTTGCACATGTGATATCACCATTTCCAATTACCGGAATATCAACAGCTTCTTTTACCTTGCGAATGATCGACCAGTCTGCTGTTCCTGAATAGTACTGTTCTCTTGTTCTTCCATGAACTGCGATCGCTGCTGCTCCATTCTCCTGTGCAACCTGTGCCATCTCTGGTGCATTGATCAATTCATCGTTAAATCCCTTTCGGATCTTAACTGTAACCGGGATATCCACAGCATCTACAACTGCTTTGATCACTTTCCCTGCTAATTCCGGATTCTTCATCAATGCGGATCCATCACCGTTATTCACGATCTTTGGAACCGGACATCCCATGTTGATATCGATCATCTGAAACCGCCCATCATTGACTTTCGCTGCCATCTGACCCATGATCTCTGGATCGGATCCAAAAATCTGGATCGCTACTGGAATTTCCTTCGGATCTGTTGCCATCAATGGCTCAGATTTACGGTTCCCATAGTATAATCCTTTGGCACTTACCATCTCAGTGCACATCATTCCAGCACCCTGTTCTTTACACAACAAACGATATGGTAGATCTGTAACTCCTGCCATCGGTGCAAGTGCTAACGGGTGTTCAATTGTAATATCTCCAATAACCAGAGGTTTTAATTTATTGCTTCTCATAAATGATCTGTAATCCCTTCAATGTTAATGTTGGATCGTAATAGTCGATCTCATCAACCGTCTGTGCGATCATATTTCCAAGGCCTCCGGTTGCGATAACTTTCATGTTATCAAAGCCTGTCTCTTCTTTCATCTTCTGTACCATATATTTTGTCTCACCAACAACTCCATAGTACAAACCTGCCTGCATACTGTCAATCGTGCTGTTTGCAAGGATCGTCTTTGGTTTTAAGATTTCAATCTCTGGCAGACGTGCTGCATCTCTATATAGTACATTTGCTGAAGTGCGAATTCCCGGTGCGATCACACCTGCTAAGAATACGCCATTCTCTGTGACAATATCGTATGTTGTTGCAGTTCCATAGTCAATGACGAGTGCTGGTCCGCCATATATTTCATATCCTGCAACCAGATCAACGATCCTGTCTGCTCCAACTTCTCTTGGATTAAATCTTCCAAGATTGATCCCTGTCTTGATCCCAGGTCCTACAATGATCGGTTTTACATCAAAATATTTGATCAAACCACTACTCAGTGAATGCATGATATTTGGCACAACGGATCCTATGATCGCTGCCTTCACTTCACCTTCATCCAATCCTTTTTCCTTTAATAGGCTTGAAATCAGAATTCCAAATTCATCGGATGTTCTTGGTAACTTTGTTGTAATTCGAAATACCTCTATAATCTCTTTTCTTTTGAATACGCCGATCGTTATATTGGTATTCCCAACATCGAGTGCTAATAACATAATTTATACCTCATCTTCTCCCAAAAGGAATATTTTATAATATAGTTCCAAGGACTCCCAGAAATCCTGTTTTTCCTGTCTTAGTTTCTTGATCATCAGTTCACTTCCAATCTCATCGTAAAAGAAATCATTATCTTCCACATGAGTAACAAAATTTAATTTGCCTTCTTCATCGAACTCTAATGTCAAGACTCCGCCGACTTCTGCTGTAAATAGTACACATGCAATCTGCAGTTCCTGTTTGATCTGTTCTGGTAATCCAGAAAAATCAGGGTTTAAGTAATATTTCTTCTCATATGCATTGGAACCGCATAATGTAACTTTATCCTGATACATGTTTTTGTATTTCTCCTTGTTTCTTGTATATATTCTCGGAATCTCTTATACGTATCCCAAGATACCTCTTACTGATACCTCTCCGGATGAAACTTCTGATACCTTTCCATCTTCATCCTCTACCAGTAATTCTCCACGATGATTGATGCCTCTTGATAAGAATATCTCTTCTTTGGAACCTCTGACAACCTTGATCTTCTGGTCTGTATGTACCAGAAGTTTATTGTATTCATCTTGCAACATGCTAAGATCTTCTGTCTTCAAAAACATATCGTAATATTTCTCAAAACATTCTAACACTTTCGCTGCCAATGGAGCTCTCTTGATCTTTCTTCCTCCCTCGATCTGGAGTGAAGTTGCCTTATCACTTAAATCTTCTGGAAAATGATCGATATTTACATTGATACCAAGTCCCACTACAATGTAATTGATCTCATCCATCTGAAGGCTCATCTCTGTTAGGATTCCACAGATCTTCTTTCCATTCACAATGATATCGTTTGGCCATTTGATCTTTGCCCGAATTCCTGTTGTCTCACAGATTGCTTCATTTACCGCTAATGCAGTAACTAACGTAAGCATAGAAGAATTCTGAGCTTCGATCTGAGGTTTTAGAAGAAAGCTCATCGCGATCCCTGCTCCAGCTTCTGCCAACCAGCTTCGTCCTCTTCTTCCTTTTCCCATCGTCTGTTCTTCTGTGATCGCAACGGTTCCGTGACCGGCACCTGCCTCTGCCAGACGGCGGATCTCAAGATTTGTAGAATCCATTGTCTCATAACAATGAAGATCTTTTCCAAGCCATTTGGTATGAAGGCAGGATGCTACTTCTTCTTTTGTCAAAAGATCTGGTTCCATCATAAGTTTATAGCCTTTATTTGTCACAGAATCAATCTCGTAACCTTCTGCTCTTAATGCTTTGATATGCTTCCAGACAGCAGTCCTTGAAACTCCCAACCGCTCACAAAGCTGCTGTCCTGATATATAATCATCTGCATTCTTTAATTCCTTGAGAATCTTACTTTTCATTGAATATCCTATCTCCTAATATTCTCCTAAAGTCGCTACCATAACAGCTTTGATCGTGTGCATACGATTTTCTGCTTCATCAAAAATCACATCTGCATAATGTTCAAAAACATCTTCTGTGATCTCATGTCCTTTAACTGCTGGCAGGCAATGCATAACAACTGTAGTATCTTTTCCTGTCATCTCTAACATTTCTTTATTTACCTGATATGGTCTTAATAAAGCAATTCTTTCTGCTGCCTTGTCTTCTTCACCCATAGATGCCCATACGTCTGTGTAAATGCAGTCTGCACCTTCCACAGCTTCTTTCACATCTTCTGTAAAACGGATCTTAGCTCCAGATTCTTTCGCATACTCTTCGCACTGTTTTACCAGTTCTTCATTTGGCCATAAACTCTTTGGTGCTAAGCATGTGAAATTCAATCCCATCTTACTGCATCCGATCATTAAAGAGTTGCTCATGTTATTTCTTCCGTCTCCAGCGAATACGAAGTTTAATCCTTTGATCTCTCCAAACTGTTCTCTTAATGTTAAGAAGTCCGCTAAGATCTGTGTTGGATGGTAATCATCTGTTAAACCATTCCATACTGGAACTCCACTGTATTTTGCTAATTTCTCTACGTTCTCATGTAAGAATCCACGAAATTCGATCCCGTCAAACATTCTTCCAAGAACTCTTGCTGTATCTTCTACAGATTCTTTGTGTCCTAACTGAATATCATCTTTTCCTAGATATTCTGGGTGTGCACCCTCATCAACACATCCGATCGTAAATGAACATCTTGTTCTTGTACTTGGTTTTTCAAATAAAAGAGCGATATTTTTCCCTTTTAGACTGTTTCCTGTGATCCCTTTTTTCTTATCTGCTTTTAATTTTGCTGCTAAATCTAAAAAATAACCAATTTCTTCTGGTGTAAAGTCTTTTAATGTTAAGAAACTTCTTCCCTTTAAGCTTGTCTTTGCGTCCATCTTTTGTTCCTCCATTTTGTTGTATCTTGGATGTCTCTGCCCTTTGATCCCTGGCAGACATCATATAGTTGTTATTATATAGGAATGCATCTTTGAAAACAACCCGAAACCCTTATATTTCAAGGATTTCCTTGCATTTTTTCGCAACCATTTCACCTAATTTCCTATGACTTTCTCTTGTCAGGTGGCAGGCATCGATTTCGGAAGCTTTTGCATATTTTGCTGCATCCAGAAATTCAATGTTATGAAACTTTGCCCAGTCTTCATAAATCGGTGCCAATCTCTTGGAATAACTGATCCCTCTTTCAAATCCCATCTCTTCTCCACTTGGAATCTCTGTCAGATCATCCCCAAGATGCGGTGGTGCCATTAAAAGGATCTTTGCGGATCGTCCATCTTGTCTCTTCTGTGGAGTGATCGATTTGATCATCTTGATCAGACGGTCGATCCCTTTTCCGATATCTGTTGGTGTTGCCTGAAAACGGATCTTAAGGTCATTCGTTCCAAGCATTAACACTACCAGATCGATCGGTCCGTGGCTGTGTAAACATGGATCTAAATATGTTGCACCATTTCTTCCTGGTCTTAACTCATCTTCAAAACTTGTTGTTCTGCCGTTTAATCCTTCTGGAATCACGATCGCAGAATCTTTCAGTTCCTTTTGCAAAATGGTTGTCCATCGTTCTTCATATTCATAACGGAATCCATTTTCCGGATTATAGCCATAAGTATTAGAATCTCCATAACAAACGATTGTCTTCATCTTTTATCTCCCATCAATATCAAACATGGCAAAAGCCGGAACACCTCTTCAGTGCTCCGGCATACCGCCAAGGGTTGTCATATTTCCATAAACATTTTCTGATCTTACTGTTCTTTTACAGTGTCTTGTACCTGCTCTTCGATCAGATCTGCAATATTCTTCTCATCGTCTTTGGCAACTTCTGTAATTGATTTTACAAGACCTGCCATCCCCTGAATCTCAGATGGGATAATGATCTTTGTAGCTTTTCCGTCAGCTGCTTTAGCAAATGCTTCTAAGCTCTTTAACTGGATGACTGCATCGTCAGCTTTGGCTGCCTTGATCGATTCAATACCCTGTGCATTCGCTTTCTGGATCGCACGGATCGCTTCTGCCTGACCTTCTGCTTCACGGATCGTTGCTTCTTTCTTCGCTTCCGCACGAAGGATTGCTGCTTCCTTATCTCCCTCTGCCTGAAGGACCATAGATTCTTTCTGTCCTTCTGCACGTAAGATCGCGGACTTCTTCTCACCTTCTGCGATCAGAATCGCTTCTCTTCGTTCACGTTCTGCTTTCATCTGTTTCTCCATGGCATCCTGAATGGCTGCTGGTGGAATGATGTTCTTAAGTTCCACACGGTTTACTTTGATTCCCCATGGATCTGTCGCAACGTCAAGTGTTGCTCTCATCTGTGTATTGATCGTCTCTCTGGAAGTTAATGTCTCATCTAATTCCAGATCACCGATGACATTTCGAAGTGTTGTAGCTGTCAGATTCTCGATTGCCATGATCGGGTTCTCTACACCGTAACTGTATAACTTTGGATCAGTGATCTGAAAATATACAACTGTATCGATCTGCATCGTAACGTTATCTTTTGTGATAACTGGCTGTGGTGGAAAATCCACAACTTGCTCTTTTAAGTTGACTTTTCTTGCAACACGATCAATAAATGGGACTTTGACATGAAGTCCTACAGACCATGTTCCCTGATAAGCACCCAGTCGTTCTACAACATAAGCATGTGCCTGCGGCACGATACGCACTGTGGATGAAATGATCATCGCAAGCAATGCGATAACGATAATAAATAAAATAATCGACATAATCTTATACCTCTCTTTCTACGATCAGTTTCACGCCTCGGATTTCTTTTACGATCACTTCGCTGCCTTCTGGAATGATCTCTCCAGCCTCAAAGCTTCTCGCAGTCCAATCCTGGCCATTTAACTGAACCAACCCTTTGCTTTCCATGTTATTGATCGTTTCTTTGACAAGTGCTGTCTGTCCGATCAATGCATCAGTATTCGTTTTTTGCACCTTGCTGTTTAAATATCGTTTGGCAACTGGTCTTGTCAGTGCAAACAACAGACATGTTACCACGATAAATATCAACATCTGTACCCAAAATGGAACACCAAATAGTGCTGCGATCGCTGCAACAACGGCTCCACCTGCAAACCAGATACTTGTAAGTCCAAGTGTCATGATCTCAACAAGTAAAAATACCGCGGATGCGATCAGCCAATAAACTGCATACATTTAATCCACCCCCTGTCTCTGGCGTCTTGCCTCATAAACTAAAAGGCCTGATGCCATGGCTGCATTTAATGATTCTACCTTACCACACATTGGAATCTTGATCTTCTTCTGTACTTTGTCTGTCAACTTATCTGTCAGACCATTTCCCTCATTGCCAATGAAAAATGCGGTTCCTTTTTGATAATCTTCCTTCGTATAGTCTGTTCCATTGAGATGTGCTGCATACGTGATGATATTCTTTTGTTTCATCGTTTCTGCAACTTCTAAAAGATCATCGACATAGACAAATGGCACACGAAATATTGATCCCATCGTGGAGCGCGTAACCTTTGGATTATAAATATCTACTGTATCATGACTCATGATAACACCATTGATCCCTGCACCCTCTCCTGTTCGAAGGATCGTCCCGAGATTCCCCGGATCCTGAAGATTCTCAAGCACCAGAAATAATGGTTTTTCCTGTTCTAGAAGATCTTCTAAAGAATATTTCATCATCTTCACCAGTGCAAGAACTCCCTGTGGTGTCATCGTATCGGAAATCTCTTTCATAACTTGAGGTGATACCAATTCCACATCCATATGTTCAAAAATCACTCTATGTTCGTTATAAAAATCTTCAGATGCATAGACTTTATATAAATATTCTTCTGGGATTTCTGTAAACATACGAATTCCCTCTACAAGAAATAATTCTTGTTTTCTTCTTTCTCTTGCACTCTTCTTTAATTTGATGATCTGTTTGGTCTGCTTATTCTGAGTGGTTGTGATCATATTCTTATCCACCTCCGATCTATTATTTTCTTAATTTGACCAGATCGTCTTTCTTACCGATCAGCACAAGATTTTCCTCATCTTTGATCGGTTTCGTTGGATCTGGAGCCCCGTCAACACCACCTTCTCCTTCGATCGCGATGACGTTAACGTTATATTTTCCACGGAAATTAATGTCTACTAATGATTTGTTGATCCATTCTTTTCTTGCTGGTACTTTAACGATACTTGTGTCTGCAGAAAGATCAAACAGATCTGTCATACTTCCTCCAAGCAGATTGTTTGCGATCCTTGCTCCCATCTCTTCTTCTGGATAAACGATCTCATCGGCTCCAACACGTTTTAATATCTCTCCTTTTAAAGTTCCGTCTGCCTTCGCAAGAACATATGGCACACCGATCTCTTTGACGATCATCAATGCCATAACACTGGAATCTAAATGCTCTGCAGTTGCGATCACAACTGCATCCATTCCTTCCAATCCGATGTTGTTCATCATTTCCTTATCAGATATATCCACACAGACTGCACAAGTTACTTTATCTGCGATATCTCTTACAAGATCCTCATCTTTATCAACTGCTAGTACTTCTGCTCCACCTTTGGCAAGTGACCTTGCGATACTGCTTCCAAACTTTCCAAGTCCTAAAACTGCAACTGACTTCTTCATTCTTCTCCGTTACCTCCGTTGCGATATCATGTTATAATGTGAATCTATTTCACTTATAAGATCAGATCCTGTTCCGGATACATGACCATCTTTTTCTTATTCTTCTGTGAAAAACCGATCGCCATAGAGATCGGTCCGACACGCCCTAAATACATGGTAATGATGATAATCACTTTCCCTGCGATTGTCAAATTCGGTGTCAATCCTTTGGTTAAACCAACTGTCGCGAGTGCTGATACACATTCATAGCATGAATCCATAAAAGTCCCGTGATCAAATACCAACAGCAATAACACAGATGTCATCAGCACGATTAAGTTGATCACAATGATCGCAAGCGCTTTAGCCAACAGATTCTGTGGAACTCTTCGTTTAAATAACGTAATTGATTCTTCTTGTTTTGCCACAGAGAGCACACAAAATACAAGAATTGCGAATGTCACTGTCTTGACACCGCCTGCAGTACCAGTTGGTGATCCTCCGATGATCATCAGAAACATAGAAACCAGCGAAGATGCATCCGTCAATGCGCCCTGTGCTACCGTCTCAAACCCTGCGGTACGTGTCGTCACAGACTGAAACAGTGATGCCTGTATCTTCTGTGGCAATGACAGACTCTCCATAGTTGCTGGATTATGATATTCAAACAGAAAGATCAATATTGTACCAAACAAGATCAAAAATGACGTAATGGATAACACGATCTTGGTCTGAAGTCTCCATTGTTGTATCATCCTTTTTACAGGAACTTTATCTTTTATGATCTTTTTGAATCCCTGCCAAAGATCTTTCCATACAACAAATCCAAGACCTCCCAGGATGATCAGCCCCATTGTCGTAAAATTCATAACTGGATTCGTTACATAGCTTCGCAGACTGTCGTCTCTTACAATATCCATTCCTGCATTACAAAATGCCGAGATTGAATTAAAGATTGCTGCCCATACTCCATATCCAATGCCAAATTCCGGCACATACTGAGTCGCATAAAGAACTGCTCCAATTCCTTCTATGATCCCTGTCCCGATCAGAATCTTCTTAACTAATGGAACTAAACCTGTCATTGTATTAAGACCCATAGACTCCTGGATCAACATTCTATTTCCAAGAGTGATCCTCTTTCGAAGCATAAAAAACATTCCGGTTGTGATCGTAATGACACCAAGTCCTCCGATCTGTACAAGCAATATGATCACTGCCTGCCCAAATATACTCCAATGTGTCATTGTTGTCTCAACGATCAAACCCGTCACACACACAGATGTTGTTGCTGTAAATAATGCATCAATATAAGGCGTTGCCTGCCCGCTTTGTGTTGCGATCGGCAGTGCAAGCAGTATCGATCCTACAAATATTGTAATTAAAAATCCAAGCAATATGACCTGTACCGGTCGTAACTCTTTCATAAAATAATGCTCCTATATAGAGAAATAGAGGAATCCTAGATAAACAGGATTCCTCTAAGATCATGTTTTATTTATTTTCCTAATAAATGTGCGATTTGAAGCTGATATTCATCGATATCTTTTGTCATTGCGAGTCCTTCGTCAATGTCCATATCCATGAATCTTCCGTTCTGGTATCCAACAACACGGTTTGTCTTTCCTGCACATAATAAGTCAACTGCGTAAGCACCCATCATAGAAGCGTATACACGGTCTTTTGCTGTTGGGCTTCCACCACGCTGCATATGTCCAAGGATCGTAGCACGTGTTTCAATACCTGTTGCAGATTCGATTCTCTTCGCCATACTGTAAGAATGTCCAACACCTTCGGCATTGATTACCATATGATGTGTCTTACCTTTTGCTCTGTTACGAAGTAAATGTTCGATGATCTGCTGTTCTACCTTAGGAAGGTTTCCATCAAAGCTTTCTGGGATCAGGATATCTTCTGCTCCTGTTGCCATACCACACCATAATGCGATATATCCAGCTCCACGTCCCATAACCTCTACGATACTACATCTTTCATGAGATGTTGATGTATCACGGATCTTGTCGATTGCTTCCATCGCTGTGTTAACAGCTGTATCGAATCCGATCGTATATTCTGTACATGCGATATCTAAGTCGATCGTTCCTGGAACAGCGATCGTGTTGATTCCAAGCGCTGCTAACTTCTTAGCTCCCTGGAAAGAACCGTCTCCACCAATAACTACCAGTCCGTCGATTCCATGTGCTTTACAGATCTCAGCACCACGTTTCTGACCTTCTTCTGTCTTAAATTCTTCACATCTGGCTGTGAAAAGGATTGTACCTCCACGGAAGATCGTATCGGCTGTTTCTGTTGGTGTTAAATCGATGATGTCTTCGTTTAACAGTCCATTGTAACCTTTACGGATTCCCTTGACTTTTAATCCTCTTTCTTTACCAATTCTGGCTACGGCACGCACTGCTGCGTTCATAGCAGGTGCATCTCCACCACTTGTTAAAACTCCAATTGTTTTAATGTTTGGTTTTCCCATTTGCAATATCCTCCAATTATTAATCCATACAATTCTTAACTTGGCTTTTATTCTAATCCATTTAAAGAAATTTTTCAATAGTCTTTGTTATATTCCTAACGATCTAACCCGAATATTTTCTTTTCCATATCGTTTTTCGAGATCAAATAATAAATTCTCGTCACCAGAAACCATATAATCTCTCCCTAGACGGTTCACAGCACGTTCTGTTTTGCAATAGATCACCACTGGATTTTTACCGGGATAGGAAGTTAAAATACCTTTTAATGCATCCTCTTCTTTAAAAAATGCTTCTTTATCCGCAAATTGTACCCATAATTCCTGTCTGCTATCCTCAAAACTGATGATCTGATTACATATGACTTTGCTTTCTTCTTCAGAAATCTGTGTTGTTCCTTTGATAAATACTTTGGCATCTTCTCTTAAAAGAGACTGATATGTCGCATACTGTCTTGGAAATACGACAACTTCCACGGTTCCTCTTAAGTCTTCCAGTGTGACAAATGCCATATTCTGATTCTTCTTCGTAAGTTTCACACTCATCTCACTGATCAAACCGCCAATGATACAGCTTTCCCGATCGTGAATCTTTGTCTTTCCTGTTTCTTCATCGATCACAAAATCAGAAGTATGTGCTGTTACACTTCGTTCAAGGCGTTCTATATCATCCTCTAAAGGATGTCCACTGACGTAGATCCCAAGCACTTCCTTTTCCATGGCAAGTTTCTGCTCTTTCTCATATTCCCCAACATCTGGATAGGAAATCTGAAAAGACTGCTGGTCTTCTTCTCCAAGAAGATCCATCAGACTCATCTGTCCTGCGATCTCATTTTTCCGTTCTTTCTGGATACTATCGATCACACTGGCGTAGACGATCATCTGCTGCTTTCTTGTTACATGGAAACAATCTAAAGCTCCCGATTTGATCAGATTTTCTACAGTTCGTTTATTGATCTCTTTGCTTGATAATCGTTCCACGAGATCTTTAAAATCTCTGTATGGTCCATTTAAATTTCGTTCTCTTATGATCGCTTCAATGACTGGCCGTCCCAGACTCTTGATCGCAGTCAGTCCATAGCGGATATTTCCATGGTCTACAGAGAACGCACCCTCTCCATAGTTAATATCTGGTGGCAAAATCTTAATTCCTAATTTCTTGCAGGCATAACTGTATTCTGAAATCTTGTTTGTATTTCCAAGAACAGAGGTTAACAAGGCTGCCATAAATTCTACTGGATAATGGCATCTTAAATAGGCTGTACGATAGGCAACTACTGCATATGCTGCCGCATGAGATTTGTTAAATGCATATTTTGCAAAGTCTAACATCTCATCCCAGATCTGGTTCGCTGTCTTTTCATCAATACCGTTATTGATACATCCTGGAATTCCTTCTTCTTCATTTCCATAAACGAAATTCTGTCGTTCTTTGATCATGACATCGCCTTTTTTCTTGGACATCGCACGACGTACAAGGTCACTTCGTCCAAGCGTATATCCGGCTAGTTTCATAACGATCTGCATAACCTGTTCCTGATAAACGATACATCCATAGGTTGGCTCCAGAATCTCTTCCATCTGTTCACATTCATAATGTATACTTTCCTGATGATTCTTTCCCTCAATGTATCGTGGAATAAAGTCCATTGGTCCCGGTCGATACAAAGAAATTCCAGCAATAATATCTTCCATATTCTGTGGTTTTAGTTCTTTCATAAATGATTTCATTCCTGAACTTTCCAACTGAAACACACCTTCTGTATGACCATTTCCGATCATCTCATAAACTTCTTTGTCTGTCGGATCAATTTTCGTGATATCAAAATCCGGCACTTTTCTTCGCACCATTTTCTCTGCATCCTGAATGACTGTTAATGTACGAAGTCCCAAAAAGTCCATCTTCAACAGGCCAAGTTCTTCAATCGTTGTCATCGTAAACTGAGTAACAGCTGCGTTATCTGCACCTGTTGCTAATGGCACATATTCATCAATCGCTGTCTTACCGATCACGACTCCAGCTGCATGCATGGAAGCATGTCTTGGAAGTCCTTCTAGTCTCTTCGACATATCGATCAGATAATGTGTTTCTTCGTCCTGCTCATAAGCATTTCTCAAGTCCTTGCTGATCTTTAATGCTTTATCGATCGTAATATTTAATTCATTTGGAACCATCTTTGATATTCCATCTACTTTTGCATATGGAATATCCAAAACTCTTCCGACATCACGGATCACGGCCCTTGCAGCCATAGTTCCAAAAGTGATGATCTGTACTACTTGATCTTTCCCGTATTTTCTTACAACATAATCAATGACTTCCTGTCTTCTCTCATAACAGAAATCCACGTCGATATCGGGCATGGATACACGTTCTGGATTTAAGAAACGTTCAAACAGCAGTTGATACCGGATCGGATCGATATCTGTGATCTCCAAACAGTAAGAAACGATACTTCCGGCTGCGGAACCACGACCAGGTCCCACTGCGATCCCATGTTCTTTTGCATAATGAATGAAATCCCATACGATCAGAAAATAATCAACATATCCCATATTTTCAATAGTTTTCAATTCATAATCCAGCCGCTCTCTTAATTCTTTTGTAATATTCGGATAACGACGTTTTAAGCCTTCTTCGCATAAATGGTTAAGATACGTAACTGCAGTATATCCTTCTGGCACATCGTATTCTGGCACTTTCTGTTCTCCAAATACGATTTCAACATTACAACGTTGGGCAATCTTGCCTGTATTCTCGATCGCTTCTCTTGCATATGGAAACAATCTCTGCATTTCTTCCGGAGATTTTAAATAATACTGACCTCCTTCATAACGCATACGGTCTTCATCCTGTACTTTCTTCCCCGTCTGGATACAAAGCAGGATATCATGTGCCTCGGCATCTTCTTTAAATGTATAATGAATATCATTTGTAGCAACCAGATCAATTCCTGTCTCTTTTGACATCTTAAGCAGTGCCGTGTTTACTTTTGTCTGATCTGGAATTCCGTGATCTTGCAATTCCAGGAAGAAATTGTCTTTTCCAAAAAGATCCTGTAATCTCAATGCCGTATTCTTTGCTTTTTCGTAGTTATTTTCACGGATATAAGTTGCAACTTCCCCAGCAAGACATGCACTTAATGCGATCAGACCTTCCTTGTATTCTTCCAGAACTTCATAATCTACTCGTGGCTTGTAATAAAATCCTTCAGTAAACCCTCTGGAAACGATCTTCATCAAGTTATGGTAACCCGTGTCATTTTGGGCAAGAAGTACCAGGTGATAGTATTTTTTATCTCCCTGACTGGCTTCTTTATCGAATCTCGAACCAGTTGTTACATAAATCTCGCATCCAATGATCGGTTTGATCCCTTCTGCTTTCGCTGCCCTGTAAAAATCGATCACTCCGTACATCGCTCCATGATCGGTGATCGCAATGCTGTCCATGCCAAGCTCTTTTGCCTGATGAACTAGCTCCTTGATCTTACTGGAACCATCCAGCAGACTGTATTCTGTATGGACATGTAAATGTGTAAAACTCATGAACCCTCTTTTCTAATATGTTTTTTGTATTTTCTGGCTATCATTTTATCATACAACTTCATTTTATGCTATAATCTGTAGATAACAGCATAAATTTTTTAAAACGTTATCATCGATCACACCTATGCTGAAATCTAACAGTGAAAGAAACGAGGTTTTCTATGGAGAATATAACAATTCAAGACATTTTAGAAGCAACAGACGGAACACTTTTATGTGGTGATCCTTCCATGAAGATTGACCACTTAAGTACGAATTCTATGGAGATCGGTCCTAACACTTTATTTGTACCGATCATCGGAGAACGTGTTGATGCCCATATTTTTATTCCTAATGCATTAAAAGAAGGCGGTGCCTGCTTAACACAAGAACATACAGAAGCTTCAGGAAATGCTCCATACATCAAAGTTCCTGATACTTTGACAGCCATGCAGCAGATTGCTGCCTATTACAGAAATAAAATGTCTCTTCCGATCATCGGCGTTACTGGAAGTGTTGGTAAAACAACAACCCGCGAGATGATCGCACATGTTTTAAAGGGCAAATACAAAGTATTTGAAACGATTGGCAATCAAAACAGTCAGGTTGGTGTTCCATTAACATTAGATCATCTGACATCAGAAGATGAGATCGGTGTTCTTGAGATGGGAATGAGTGAAAAGGGACAGATCACAACTCTTGGTAATATCATCCATCCAAACGTTGGTGTTGTCACAAATGTTGGTGTTTCACACATTGAGATGATGGGTTCCCGAGACAATATCTGTATCGAAAAATTAGATATCCAGAATGGTCTGCCTGAAGATGGTGTCCTATTCTTAAATGGAGATAATGATATGATCCGTAAACATATCGATTATGTCAAAAAACCATATGAATTTTACGGTTTCGCAGATGATTGTACTTACCGTGCAGAAAAAATCCGTGAAAAAGGTGGACAGACTTTATTTGAATTCCACTATGGTGATATGAAAGAACCTATCACTTTAAATGTACTTGGAAAGCATAATGTATCCAATGCATTAGCCGCCATTGCGATCGGACTTCGCTATGATGTTCCAATGAGTGCTATCAAGGCACAGTTATCCACATTTTCTGGTCAGCGACAGAATATTATCCACGTTAACGACTATATTCTGATCGATGATGCGTATAATGCAAGCCCAGATTCCATGAAAGCAAGTTTAAGTATTTTATCTGAATTTAAGACACGTGGAAGAAAGATCGCTGTCTTATCTGACATGTTAGAACTTGGACCAGATTCACCGGAATACCACAAAGAAATGGGACGTTTTATCGCCACAACAAAAGTGACAGATCTCTTTATCACTGGTGAACTTTCCAGACATTATATTGAGGAAGCATGGAAGGAAAATCCTTCTCTTCATACCCGTGCATTTTCTTCTAACGGAGAACTGATCGCTTTCCTTGAAACTTACTTAAAGAAGAACGATGTCGTACTGATCAAAGGTTCTAACGGCATGAATCTTAAAGAAGTAAGTAAAGCTTTGATGGCTTGATTGTATCAAAAATAGAACATTATTTTCTCTTGACATTCTTTTTTTACAGGACTATTATGAGTGCAACGAAATACAGAATGCAATGAGCAGGACACATCGATATTTGAATTCTTTTCCAGAGAGTTGCCGGTTGCTGTGAGGCAATAAAGAACTTATATCCATATCCCCTGCGAGCAGTCAGCTGAACATGATAATTCATTAGTAAGTGCGACCGGGATCCTTCCGTTATCAAGGAGCACATTAAATGATGTGACTAAGGGATTACGATTTGAGTAATAAAAAGAAGTGGTACCGCGGAGAATATTCGTCTTCTGGAATGCTGAGCAAGCATTTCAGGAGATTTTTTTTACTCATTTTTATTGTATCCTGTGTTTTGAATACATTTTATTTTATGATAGAGTTTATTTTAAGAGGAGTGATTAAGAATGAATAGCTTAACAATCGTAGCAATCGCAATCGTCGTATTAGTTGCTGGTTATGCCCTTTACGGACGCTGGTTAGCTAAGACATGGGGAATCGATCCTAAAGCGAAAACCCCAGCTTACACACATGAAGATGGTGAAGATTACATCCCGACACCAAAAGCCGTTGTATTTTCCCATCAGTTTTCATCCATCGCAGGTGCAGGTCCTGTTACCGGACCGATCATCGCCGCAATGTTTGGATGGCTGCCAGTTCTTCTCTGGCTGTTGATCGGTGGTATCTTCTTCGGAGCCGTTCAGGATTTTACAGCTCTTTACGCTTCTGTAAAGAACGAAGGAAAATCCATGGGTGTCCTGATCGAGAAATACATTGGTAAAACAGGAAGAAAATTATTTCTTCTGTTCTCCTGGTTATTTACTTTACTTGTAATCGCAGCTTTCACAGATATGGTTGCCGGAACCTTTAACGGATTTACAGTAACTGGTGCTAAAAGTTCACCAAACGCTGCCGCTGCTTCTATCTCTATGTTATTTATCTTAGGAGCTGTTGTTTTCGGATTATTCACAAAATATGTAAAACCAAACCAGAAAGTAGAATTTGTTGCAGGACTTGTATTACTGATCGTTATGTTAGCCGTTGGTATTGCCTTCCCATTATATTTTACAAAAAATACTTGGATCGCAGTCGTTATGGTTTACTTATTCCTTGCATCTGTTATGCCAATGTGGCTAATGATGCAGCCTCGTGACTATTTAAGTACCTTCTTATTAGTCGGAATGATCATCGGTGCTGTTCTTGGTGTATTTGTTGCCCATCCAGCAATGAACTTACCAGCATTCAGCGGATTTAATGTTGGTGGAAAAAGCTTATTCCCTACATTATTTATCACGATCGCCTGTGGTGCTGTTTCAGGATTCCACAGTTTGGTATCTTCCGGAACATCATCTAAAACAGTCAGCAATGAAAAAGACATGCTTTGTGTTGGATATGGATCTATGATGGTAGAATCTTTATTAGGTGTTATCGCCTTAGTTGTTGTCGGTGCAGCAGCTGTCGGTGGTAAAATGCCTGAAGGAACACCATTCCAGATCTTCTCAGGAAATGTAGCTGGATTCTTAACACTACTTGGAATCCCTAAACATGTAGCTACTTGCTTTATGACAATGTGTGTTTCTGCACTTGCATTAACATCCCTTGACTCTGTAGCAAGAATCGGACGTATGTCATTCCAGGAATTATTCATGGGAGAAGCTGCTGATGGCTCTGATCTTACAGGGGTAAGAAAACTATTTACAAACAAATATTTCTCAACTGTTATCACATTATTCTTCGGATTCTTATTATGCTTAGGTGGATACAACAACATCTGGCCATTATTCGGAGCCGCAAACCAGTTATTAGCATCTTTGGTATTGATCGCATTATCTGTCTTCTTATTAACAACAGGAAGAAAAGGATGGATGTTATACGCACCTATGTGCATCATGTTAGTTGTAACATTTACAGCCCTTGTACAGGCCGTGATCGGAATCTTTACAAAGATCTTTGTAACAGGTGGATTCGTATTTATGATTGATGGATTACAGTTGATCGTCGCTTTACTTCTGATGGCACTTGGACTTATGGTTGCAGTTTCCTGTTTTAAGAAACTGTTCCAGAAAAGCCATGAAGGAGCAGATAATAGATCTACACATGCAACTGTGTAAATTTTAATTGTATGACGGAAATGTATTAAGTATTCATAAAAATATAAAGAAAGATAGAGGTACGAAAAACGAAT
>ENA-OPSO01000034-OPSO01000034.1-human-gut-metagenome-genome-assembly--contig:-NODE-34-length-58153-cov-7.392406_pt1 | contig 58153 bp, 54 predicted proteins | sample MGYA00241455_ERZ501902 | MGnify/ENA primary metagenome ERZ501902 (study PRJEB25962, sample SAMEA2042405) | human gut metagenome | biome: human gut; feature: human-associated habitat; material: faeces...
TTGGTGCTTTAGGAGAAGTCATTTATGTTTAAATTACATTTTGCGGAAACTCAAGGTAATATTTTTTCTGCTTTTATCTCAAAGGCAGTTTCATCGCGTTTCAAATATTTTCTGGGAATATCCTTTTCTGTTACAGTCATGCCAAGAGTTTCCATGATTTTCATGGATGCAGAGTTTCTGCTGTCACAGCAGGCAGTGACTTTATTAAGATGAAGTGTGTTTTGACAAAAACTGAGAAGAGCCTGCGCAGCTTCTGAGGCATATCCTTTATTGCAGTAATCTCTGTGAATGATCCATCCAAGTTCTCCGATTGTAAAAGCTTCATCTTCAGCGTAGACAGAAACCTCGCCAATATGTCGATTGTTCTGTATGACAGCAAACACATAACAGCGGGGAAATTCTTTACTCCATTCTTGGCAGGTCTGTATGAGAAACTTTTTGCACACTTCCATAGATTCATCTGGATAGTATTTCATATATTTCACATGCTCTCCATCGGAAGAATAAGTATAAACAGTGGAAAGATCATCCGGACTGACTGGCCGGAGAAGCAGACGCCTGGTTTGCAGGCGAATGTTTTCGTACATGGGAGGTCACCTCTTTCTGTGGATAAAAATGAAATTGTTGTTTGATTGTAGTTTACCATAACTGCGGTATTGCGTACAGAATTTTATAAAAATCAGCAAAAAAGAAAGAAAATTAAAAACTGCTTTTTTGAAATGCGTTGACGTTAAAAAAATCGGACGATATAATAAAAAAAGTACAGCTTATGGATACAAATACATGAAAGGAATTAGAGGGTGGAATCCTTGCTGTTTTTAATAACCAAGCGCTTCGGATTGTATTATACGGTTCTTATGCAAGAGAAACCTATACTTCTGAATCAGACGTGGATATTGCTGTTCTGCTAAATGGAAATCTGAATGAAAGTACAGAAGACAGGCTGGCGGATCTGGTTGTGGATTTAAACTTAAAATATGATAAGGCATTTTCTGTTATTGATATTAATATGAGATTTTTTAAAATGGGAAAAGATTTACAGTACAGTCTTGAAACGAGAAAAGTTATGGATTCTAAGTAAAGGAAGTGATTTTGATGTCAATAAAATTAATAAAAGGAAGTTACGAATACAAAGGACAGATTATTGACATGCTCAAGGAGTGGAAAAAATATAATGATACTTATGATGTGAACCGTTCACCAGGAGTTATTTTCAAAAACGATTATGATGACTTTGATTACTATCTGAATAATTTGGAAGCAAAGGAACCAAAAGACGGATTGGTTCCTCATTCCACATTCTTTTGTTTGGATGAGAGGCGAAATATCATTGTAGGTGCAGTAAATATCAGGCATTATTTAAATGAACATTTGCTATTACATGGAGGGCATATTGGTGACGGAATCAGACCATCTGAAAGAAGAAAAGGATATGCTGTACAAATGATTGGGCTTGCCTTAGAGGAATGTAAAAAAATGGGAATCAAAAAAGTTTTAATGGTATGCGATAAAGATAATATTGGTTCTGCGAAATCCATCATAAAAAACGGCGGAATATTAGAAAATGAACAAATAGAAAACGGTAAGACAGAGCAAAGATACTGGATTGATTTAGAATAATCGGATAAATATGAAAGTCAAGGGGAAAAACCTCGCAGCTGTTGAAAAATATGATGAGAGGAATTTTGGCGGCAATACATATGAATATGTGATGATGTTGTGCCTGGATACGGTAGTGAAGATGTGATAGAAAAAACAGGCAGATGATTTAAAGAGAAGATGAAGGAGAGAATTTTTATGGGATGTCTTAAGAAACATTTTTCAATGTACAGCCATTTGCCAAAAGAAATCTATGTGTTGGCTTTTGGTAAAGTCATGACAAGTATGGGAGCGTTAATATGGCCCATGCTTACCTTGATCATGAGCGAAAAGCTGGGGCTGAACGGACAGACCATTGGCCTGTATATGATGATATTTTCTTTGTTTATGGGACCGTTTTATCTACTGGGAGGTAAGCTGGCTGACAAATATAATAAAAAGCATATCATCGTTACCTTCGACCTGATCGGAAACAGCCTGTATTTTGTCTGCGCTGCATTGCCAATGTCCATGACGACACTGTATTTACTGGCGATTGCTTCATTATTTCAGGCAATGGAGCAGCCGGCTTATGATGCTCTGATCGCGGATCTGACAACCTACAGGGATAGAGAAAGAGCATATTCGCTGAATTATCTTTCCATGAATTTAGGCCTGGTTTTGGCACCCACCATTGGAGGCATTTTATTTAATCATTATCTCAGCCTTTCTTTTTTTATTAACGGCGTGGCAGATATCACCAGTACGCTGATGCTGCTGATTTTTATTAAGAATGTAAAAGCTGTTGACCGGGATAACAGAACAGTGAACGAATATGAAAAAGGAGAAACAGGATCAATATTCAAGGTTTTTTCGCAACGAAAATTATTTTTTGTGCTGTTTGTCATTTACGGTATAGCTGCGCTGATTTATAATCAGTTCAGTTTTTTGATGCCCTTACATATGGAGGAAGCCTTTCAGGGATCAGGAGCTTTTAAATTTGGAGTTTTAACAAGTATTAATGCAGTTGTTGTGGTAATAGGCACGCCGACATTGACCAAAAAGTTTTCCGGATTTATGGATATCAGGATTATGTATTTGGGGCAGCTGCTGGAGTCATTAGGACTTGCCTTTTTTATTTTTGTAAATCATCATTTTGTGATTGCGGTTGCAGGGATTATTATATTTACCACAGGTGAAATATTGGGTTCCATTTCAAAAACGCCTTATCTTACAAAAAGAATACCGGAAACACATCGTGGTAGAGTATTAAGTATTACGACCAGCTGCGCCGGATTAATTGGAGTATTAAGTAACTACATAATAGGAACACTTATCGACTATTATACATTCAGTACTGTATGGATAATTATAGCGGTGATCGGTTTATTTGTGATGATTCTGTATAGTATTTATTTAAGGCTGGATAAAAAGGCTTATTCCGGCCTTTATACAAAATAAAAGTGTTACTTGTTCAGAGGCATTATTCTGCCTGATACAGAGAAGCGTTTCTGTAGTAAAAAAAAACAGACGTGTGGTATGATAAGGAAGAAAGAAATACAATCCAGCCGGACAGGTTTTCCTCTCCGGTTTTTACAGGGGTTAAACTGATGAAATATGGAATTATAGGAACGGCAGGTCATGTGGATCACGGAAAGACCTGTCTGATCCGGGCATTGACGGGTATTGATACAGACCGTCTGAAGGAAGAAAAAAAACGGGGCATTACCATTGAACTTGGTTTTGCCTGGATGGATTTCCCGAAAGGGGAGCGGGTAGGGATCGTGGATGTGCCCGGCCATGAAAAATTTGTAAAAAATATGCTGGCAGGCGTGGCTGGAATGGATATGGTCATGCTTGTGGTTGCGGCAGATGAGGGAATTATGCCTCAGACTGTGGAGCATCTGGACATTCTGTCCATTCTGGGGGTACGCTGCGGAGTGGTTGTGATCACAAAAACAGACGCGGCAGATCCGGAGCTTACAGAGCTGGTGGAGGAGGACGTCAGGGAACTGGTTAAGGGAACGTTTCTGGAGGATGCGCCTGTGGTTCCGGTTTCTGTATACAAAAATCAGGGGATAGACAGGCTTCGGGATACGCTGTATCAGTTATACAGAGATCTTCCGGAGCATAAGGAAACCCGGGCCTTCCGCCTGCCTGTTGACCGCGTATTTACGCTGAAGGGATTTGGAACTGTTGTAACAGGAACGCTTTTTGGCGGAAGGATCAAAAAGGAACAGGAAGCGTATCTTTATCCGGAAAATACTTCTGTAAAAATCCGCAGTATTCAGGTGCATGAGACAAATGTGGAGGAAGCCCATGCTGGGCAGAGAGTGGCTCTGAATCTTCCTGACAGGAAAAAACAGGAGATCCGAAGAGGCGATGTGGTTGCCCTTAAAAACAGTATGTATCCTACCATGATGGCAGATGTGTCTCTGACTGTGCTGCGTCACACACAGCGCAGCGTAAAGAACGGAAGCCGGGTGCATGTGTATCATGGAACAAGGGAGCTTCTGGGAAAGGTGATCCTGCTTGACAGAGATGAGCTGAAAGCAGGGGAGACCTGTTATGCTCAGCTCAGGCTGGAAGAGGAAACGGTTCTGGAAAAGGGAGAGCGGTTTGTGATCCGGTTTTATTCCCCGGCAGAAACCATTGGAGGCGGAACGGTTCTGGATATCTGCCCCAGAAAGCATAAAAGAAATGACCAAAAGGTGCTGGAGGCCTGCCGGATCAAGGAAAGCGGAACCAGGGAGGAAATGCTTGAGCTTTCTGCCTGGGAGCACTGGGGAAGCTTTTTTACTTTGGAGGAGCTGGCAGGACGAAGCGCTCTTGATAAATCCGGGCTGAAACATACAGCGGAGAAGCTGGCGGAGCGAAAAATTCTGGTGCGTCTTAATGAAAACCTGTACATTCACAGGCAGGAAATGGATTTTTACCGGAAAAGGGCAGAGGCAGTTCTGGATGAATTTCATAAAGCCAATCCTTTAAAGGAAGGCATGGGAATTGAAGAACTGCGAAGCAGGATGAAGCTTGCAGACGGGAAGCTTGCAGACGATATTCTTGCCGTTTTAAAGGCCGAAAAAGTAATCAAGGAAGAGCACGGACTGATCAGTAAAAAGCGTTTTCGGGTAGTTCTGAAGGAGGATGAGGACGCTATGGTAAAAGAAATCCTTAACCATTATCTGGATGAGGGCTTTGCGCCTCTTGCTACCGAGATTTATCTGAAGGAACACCGGAATCAGAAGAAGTTTCCGGCTGTGTTTACGTCGCTTCTGAACAAAAAAGCGCTGATCCGGCTGGATGTTCAATACTGTGTTCACCGTGATTATTATGAGAAGGCAAAAACAGCATTCCGGGAAATGGCAGAGAAGAAGCCGGAAGTTGCTCTTGGAGAATACCGGGATTATCTGGGCTGCTCCCGGAAGGTGGCGGTAGCCCTTTTGGAGCATTTTGATAAAAATGGTTTTACAAGAAAAACAGAGGGCGGAAGGGTTCTGAAAGCCTCTGGAAAATAAAGGTTATGGGAAATGAAGAAGGCTTTAAAGGAAAAGATGACAGGAAATTATGGAATGGAGGTGAGTGATATGGCAGACACAGAAATTCGTTTGACACAGATGTCAACTACCTCCGGCTGAGCGGCGAAAAAAGGTCCGAAGACCCTTGCCCAAGTTTTGGGTAAGCTGCCAAAATTTAATGATCCCATGCTTTTAGTGGGAACAGAAACTGCGGATGATGCCGCAGTATATCGAATCAGTGAGGAACTGGCAATGATCCAGACCGTTGATTTTTTTACCCCTGTGGTAGACGATCCCTATCTGTTTGGGCAGATTGCAGCAGCAAATGCTTTAAGCGACGTATACGCCATGGGAGGAGAACCTAAGGTGGCGCTGAATCTGGCGGCCTTTCCGGACTGTCTGGATATCGAGATACTGGGAAAAATCCTTCAGGGCGGCGCAGATAAGGTAATGGAAGCAGGAGCTGTGCTTGCAGGCGGTCATACCATTTCCGACAATGAGCCAAAGTACGGGCTTTGCGTCAGTGGGTTTGTTGATCCGAAAGCCATGTGGAAAAATTATGGAGCGCAGCCGGGAGACGTGCTGATCCTTACCAAGCCTTTGGGTACCGGAATTATTTCCACTGCCATTAAGGGAGAGCTTGCCTCTGAGGAAGAGATAAGCTCTGCGGTAAAAACAATGACTGCCTTAAATAAATATGCCAGGGATATTGCGGCGGAATTTGAAATCCACAGCTGTACAGATATCACCGGCTTTGGTCTGGCAGGACACTCCATGGAAATGGCAAAGGGAAGTGAAATGACGCTGGTTCTCCATACAGAAAAGCTTCCGGTTTTGCCCGGAGCAAAGGAATATGCCCGGATGGGACTGATTCCTGTGGGAGCATACAGAAACCGGGAATATCTGGAAGAGGATGTTTTCAGTGAAATTGCAGGAACCTGGCAGGAAGATCTTGTGTATGATCCCCAGACGTCAGGAGGGCTTCTTCTTGCAGTAAAAAAAGAAGATGCCGCTGAGCTTCTGGAACGTCTGGCTGAGCTTGGTTCTCCAGGCGCAGCTGTGGGAGAAGTAACCGGAAAACAGGAAAAATATCTGATATTAAAATAAGCGGACAGTATATGAATAAAAATGAGATTTTAAGACAGCTTCCGAAGATGGACCGGATCCTTCAGGAGCCGGAGGCGGAAGAGCTGTGCAGACTATATGGAAAAAACAGGATCCTTGGTATACTCCGGCAAGAGCTGGACAGTCTGAGAAAGGAGCTTCTGGAAGGGAAAGCAACAGAAGCTGCTGCTGAAAATGCTCAGCCAACAGAGCTTTTTATTTCCCGGCTGCTCCAACAGGCCGGGGAGAGGACAAAGGCGCTGGAAGAACCCTCTTATAGACGGGTTTTTAACGCAACAGGAATTCTTCTTCATACGAATCTTGGACGGGCGCCTCTTGGAAAACATCAGATGGAGGCCGCCTTTCAGTCCATGTGCGGATTTTCCAATCTGGAATACAGGCTTTCGGAGGGAAAAAGAGGAAAGCGGCAGGCTCACTATGCAGATGTGATCTGCCAGATCACCGGTGCGGAAGCTGCGGTGGCAGTGAACAATAACGCAGCGGCAGTGACTTTAATTCTTGCGGCTATGGCGTACAAAAAAGAAGTGATTGTTTCCAGAGGAGAGCTGATTGAGATCGGAGGGCATTTCCGTATCCCGGAGGTTATGGAGCAGAGCGGCGCCTTCCTTCGGGAAACCGGCTGCACCAACCGGACCAGGAGTTCGGACTATGAATCGGCAGTAACAGAAGAAACTGCGGCATTTCTGAAGGTCCATACAAGCAATTATAAGATTGTGGGATTTACAGAAGAAACCTCTGTGGAGGAGCTTTCTGCTCTGGGAAAAAAACACGGGATTCCTGTGATCGTTGATCTGGGAAGCGGAGTTCTGGTTGATCTGGAAAAATACGGGCTTGCCCATGAGCCTACAGTAGGGGAAATCCTCCGAAAAGGAGCGGATGTGGTCTGCTTTTCCGGGGATAAGCTTCTGGGCGGTCCTCAGGCCGGGATCATTGTTGGAAAAAAGGAATACATACAAAAAATGGAGCAGCATCCTCTGATGCGGGCGCTGCGCCTTGACAAATGCACAACTGCGGTTCTGGAAGCTACTTTCCGGGAGTATTTTTGTGAGAAACAGGCATGGGAAAACATTCCGGTTCTTAAAATGATCGCAAGAACCAAAGATGAGCTTCTTGCCCAGGCAGAAGAAATTTCCTGGGAACTGGATTCCTGCTCCTGTTCCGGAAAAATTGCAGTAACAGAGAGCAGCGCTGTGATCGGCGGAGGCTCCCTTCCGGGAGAAACAATGCCGGATTATGCAGTGGAAATTTTTCCGGAAAAAGAAACTGCACAGCAGCTGGCAGACCGTCTCCGTCTGCTTCCTGTTCCGATTGTTTCTCATATAAAAAACGACAGGGTTTTGTTGGAAATGCGGACGATTTCAGAGGAAGAGAAACGGGAATTTACAGCAGAACTGAAAGAAGCGCTTGATGAAAAATAAATTGTTTTTGCAGAAGCTGACGGATAAGCTTTTAAGGAGAAAAAAACGGCTGTGGAAATTAATTCCGCAGCCTCATTATATTCTGGCGGATGCCTGTGAGAATCGAACTCACCCAGGGCGCTCTTAACGTCCAGCACAGGTTTTGAAGACCAGGGGGCACACCAGTTACCCAACGACACCCAAAAATCTTTTTTATTATAGCAGTGAGAGAGAGATTTTTCAAGACATTACGGCTTATTCTGTTTACAGAAGGCTGGTTAAAATGCCTTCCAGATCATCTTCGGTGATGGCATTCTGTCCTGTATGTCCCAGGATAGCCGCCTGTGAACAGTAAAATCAAAAGTGCGCAGGAAATCATTTTTGATGAGGGCGATTTGCCTTGCATATCTCAGTATAGGATATATAAATGCTAAAGCAACTTGTGGGACAGTGATCTGTGGATGATAACCTCATAATTAAGGACTTCGGGAGAGAAAAGCTTATGAAAAAAACATTGGTAAATATAACAAAAATAAAAAACGGACAGGAAATTTTCTATGAAGATACTGTGGCGCTGGAAACGGAATACAGCCTTTTGGTAAACGGGCAGAAGCTGGTCAGATTAAGCTGTACGCCGGAAAATCTTAAGGAACTGGCTCTGGGACGGCTGTATACAGAAGGTCTGGTAAGAAATATCAGGCAGATCAGAAGTATTCAGATTCAGGAAGAAGAACAGACAATTTATGTTGAGATTTCTGAAAACGAGAAGCAGAGGATAGAGAAAGAATCGGGGAAAAATACAGAAAATGAAGTGAAGAGTCTTATAGAATCCAGGGAAGAGGAACCGGGTAAAAAAGAGCCGATACAGTATCGAAATGCAGAAACTACGATGCCGGAGAAGAAACAGCGGTCAGAGGGGAATAGAATTGTCGGTTTTTCTGAGATTTTCTCTGCGGCAGAGGCTTTTTTCTCTCAGCCGGGAGAACTGTTCCGGGAAACCGGCTGCGCTCATTCCTGTGCGTTCTGGAAAGAAAAGGAGATAGTCTGCAGCTTTGAGGACATTGGCCGTCATAATGCTCTTGACAAGGTGGCGGGAAAGCTTCTGATTCAGGAAATCGATCCCGGAGACGGCGTGATTTTTACAAGCGGAAGAATATCTGCAGACTATCTCAAAAAAATCATCCAGATGGGAGTTACAACTGTAGTTTCCCGGGCTGCTGTCACAGAGGCGGCAGTTCTTCTGGCAGAAAAGTATGGGATTCTGTTACTGGGATTTGTAAGGAACCGCACTGGAAATCTTTATGCAGGGCAGCTATAGCTTCTTTTATTTCCAGATCACATTGGCCTCTTTTCTGGGGGCTGTTCGCTTATAGGAAACGTTGGGATAGCCAAGGAGCATACAGGCCTTAATAGTTTTTCCTTTTATGCCAAGCCAGTCCTTAAGTTTTTCGTTTGCATTGGTAATGCGGGCAAGATAGCCGTTATACAGTGCGCCAAGTCCAAGAGATACAGCCATAAGCTCCATATTCTGGGCTGCAAGCCCGGCATCAAGAGGCCAGTCGGAGGTAATGTATGCCACTACAGGAGCATTGCGGAACAGATAATCATCGTTGCAGTCGGCTTTTCTGCGCTGATTGAAGGAAAGATAGGGAAGCATATCGGCTGAGGCGTTATCGTTGTGGGAGTTGGCGTAGTCTTCGATAAAATCCCAGACCTGCTGTTTGAGCGCAGCAAGTTCTTTTTGTACAAAAATAAAATGACAGTCCTGGTTGTTTTTGGCAGTGGCAGTGTAGCGGCCTGCCTGAAGGACTTTCTGAAGCTTCTCCTTTTCTACGGGAAGAGGCTTATAATCCCGGATACTTCTGCGGAATTTAATGGCGCGCAGCAGGGTGTCCGCTTCCAGGGAAAAAATGGTTTTGTCATATATTTCCACATCATCCATGTCATAGCCGGGAATTGAAACAGCTTCTTTGGGGCAGATGGCAGCACAGTGACCGCAGTTCATGCAGTCGCCAGATGCCGAGGCCTTGTGGTCAGTGATGGAAATGCAGAAAACAGGGCAGTCCTTAACGCATTTTCCGCATCCGATGCATAGTTCTTTGTTTATCTGGATCATGGTATCCTCCTTGTGCTGATGAGATTTGTTGAAATGGCTATAAGTGTTGCATTGTAAATTTATATCCGTATTATACGCTGTCTGGATAATGGATTCAACAGGATTGTAGCAGGCGTGAACAGCAGATAACCGGAAAGGGGGGCTGGCGGGGTGTACGGTAAAACACTCAGAAAGCTGTTTTTTGGGGGGCGCAGGGCAGATGAAGGGAATCATACACAAACAGGCTCAGCAAATTATGTTGAGAGAACCACAAAATAATGATATAATATGAACACTTAATGAATCCAAGCCGAAGGCGCAGGATGAATTTAGTGAGAATTTATACCTGGACACTTAGCGAGGACAAGCAAAGCGCAGGCAGAGGTTAGTGACCATGGTATTACCGAAACACTTAATGAATCCAAGCCAAAGGCTTCAATCCATAGGCGCAGGCGGGGGGCCTGGCTTATGTAAAAGCAGGAAAGGACAAGGGTGGCAAAAGATGAACTATGAAGATGTACAAAAGGTATCAAACGCGGCAGCGGCAAAATCACAGCTTGTAAACACCGGCTTCAGCAAATATTTTACAAGAGCTGTGATGGCAGGATTTTTTATTGTTCTTGCCATGATTTTTTCAAATGTAGTGGGCAATGTATTTTCCGAGGCAGAGCTTCCTGCCTGGGGCAAATTTTTCGGTGCGGTGGTGTTTTCCATTGCAGTTCTTCTGATTTCCATGGTAGGCGGCGAGCTGTTTACCGGAAACAATTTTGTTATGGCTTTCGGCGCCATTGACAAAAAAGTAACCTGGAAAGAAACCGGTAAGGTATGGCTGGTAAGCTATATCGGCAATTTTGTGGGCTGTCTGATCCTGACTCTGATCTTTGTATGGGCAGGCGCAGCAGGAACCAAAGATTATTTTGCCGGCTTTATCAACAATAAACTTTCAATTCCGCTGGGAGAAATGTTCTTCCGGGCTGTTCTCTGTAACTTCTTCGTATGTCTTGGCGTTCTTTGCGGCATCAAGCTGAAAAGTGAGGCGGCAAAAATCCTGATGATCATCATGTGTATTTCAGGATTTGTGATCAGTGGATTTGAACACAGCATTGCGAATATGAGTACTTTTGTGGCTGCATATTGTCTGGTTCCGGGACTTTCCGTAACCGCCATGCTGAAAAGTATGCTGGTAGTCACAGTTGGAAATATGGTAGGCGGCGCAGTTCTTCTTGCCTGGCCGCTGAGAAAGATGAGTGCAGATCAATAATGGGAAAAGCTTTATACATAGCAGAAAAGCCAAGCGTGGCGCAGGAGTTTGCAAAAGCTCTTAAAATCAACGGACAAAGAAGGGACGGCTATCTGGAATCAGAGGATTCTGTAGTGACCTGGTGCGTAGGGCATCTGGTCACTATGAGCTACCCGGAAAAATATGATATCAAGTACAAAAGGTGGAGTCTCGATACCCTGCCTTTTTTACCGCGCGATTTTAAATATGAAATCATTCCGGCAGTGCAGAAACAGTTTAATATTGTCAGGGGCCTTCTGAACCGCCCGGATGTGGATACTATTTATGTGTGCACAGACTCCGGGCGCGAGGGTGAGTACATCTATCGTCTTGTGGCTCAGATGGCGGGGGTCCATGATAAGACTCAGAAGCGTGTGTGGATCGATTCTCAGACAGAAGAAGAGATTTTAAGGGGAATCCGGGAGGCAAAGGATATCTCAGAGTATGACAATCTTTCTGCATCCGCCTATCTCCGGGCAAAAGAGGACTATCTTATGGGAATTAATTTTTCCCGTGTTCTGACCCTGAGATATGGAAACAGTGTGTCCAACTATCTGAAAACAAAATATCAGGCTATTTCCGTGGGTCGTGTAATGACCTGTGTTCTTGGAATGGTTGTACGAAGAGAGCGGGAAATCCGTTCCTTTGTAAAAACACCGTTTTACCGGGTTCTTGGCAGTATTTCCCTTGAGGGTGAAAACTTTGACGGCGAGTGGCGGGCTGTGGAGGGCAGCAGGTATTTTCGGTCTCCGTATCTTTATAAGGAAAACGGTTTTAAAGAAAAACAGTACGCAGAGAAGCTGATCGGAGAACTCAGTCAGAATTCTCCGCTTGTCTGTCAGGTAGAAAAAATCGAGAGGAAAAAAGAAAACAAGAATCCGCCGCTTCTTTTTAACCTGGCGGAGCTTCAGAACGTCTGCTCCAGGCTTTTTAAGATCAGTCCGGATGAAACCCTGAGGATCGTTCAGGAGCTTTATGAGAAAAAGCTGGTGACCTATCCCAGAACAGATGCCCGGGTGCTTTCCACTGCGGTTGCAAAAGAAATTTACAAAAACATTTCCGGCCTTCGCAGATATCCTCAGATCGACGGGGCGGCAGATGAGGTTCTGGAAATGGGAACCTACAAAAATATTGCAAAAACAAGATATGTCAATGACAAGCAGATTACAGATCATTATGCCATTATTCCCACAGGTCAGGGACTGAGTGCATTGAATGGGATTTCCCTGACGGCTCAGAGGGTGTATGAGACGATTGTGCGGCGGTTTTTATGCATTTTTTATCCTCCTGCAGTTTATCAGAAGGTAAATCTGGTAACGGTTATGGAAAAAGAACACTTTTTTTCCTCGTTCCGTGTCCTTCAGAGCGAGGGATATCTGAAGATCGCAGCCAATTCCTTTGCGGCAAAAAAAGCCTCGGAAAAGTCCCAGGATTCCGAGGAAGAGGAAAACACCTCCTGCAACGAGGTACTTCTGGCAGCATTGCAGAAGCTGAAAAAGAATGATATACTTTCCGTAGATTCTCTGAGCATCAAGGAAGGAGAAACCTCTCCGCCCAAGCGCTACAATTCCGGTTCTATGATTCTTGCCATGGAAAATGCCGGTCAGCTGATCGAGGATGAAGAACTGAGAGCACAGATCCGGGGAAGCGGGATCGGAACCAGCGCCACCAGAGCGGAAATCCTGAAAAAACTGTTTTCTATTAAATATCTTTCCCTGAATAAAAAGACCCAGGTGATCACGCCTACACTTTTGGGAGAAATGATCTTCGATGTGGTGAACTGTTCCATACGGCAGCTTCTGAATCCTGAGCTTACAGCAAGCTGGGAAAAGGGGCTTACCTATGTGGCAGAGGGAAGCATTACCCCTCAGGAGTATATGGATAAGCTGGAGCATTTTGTGCGGGTACGGACTGTTCAGGTGGAACAGAGCAATTACCAGTATGCGCTGAGGCAGTTTTTTGATGCGGCGGCAGAGAATTATAAAAAGAAGCCTTCAGCTTCGAAACGAGGAGGAAAAGAATTATGATGAAAGATTTTACCATTGAGAAGCTTCTTGATCTGAAGGAAACAATGGCTGCAGAGCTTTTTGAGGGAAAAACGTATCCCTGGGAAGTACTTCCTGAGATTAAAGATTTTATCCTGAAGCTTGGCAAAACACTGGATCCGGATGAGTACGAGTACCGGGAGGGCGATATCTGGATTGCAAAATCTGCAAAGATCGCTCCTACTGCCTGCATTAACGGGCCTGCGATCATCGGTAAGGATACAGAGGTTCGTCACTGCGCGTTTATCCGGGGAAATGCCATTGTAGGAGAGGACTGCGTGGTAGGAAACTCTACAGAGCTTAAAAATGTGGTCCTTTTTAACTGCGTGCAGGTTCCTCATTATAATTATGTGGGAGATGCAGTTCTTGGATACAAATCCCATATGGGAGCAGGTTCTATCTGTTCCAATGTAAAATCCGACAAACAGCTGGTTGTTGTAAAGGATGGAGAGGAAAAAATCGAGACCGGATTAAAAAAATTCGGCGCCATGCTGGGAGACCATGTGGAGGTAGGCTGCGGATCTGTCCTGAATCCGGGAACTGTGATCGGCAGAAACAGTAATATTTATCCTCTTTCTCCGGTAAGAGGGTGTGTGCCTGCAGACAGTATTTATAAAAGCAGAACAGAAATTGTCAGTAAAAATTAAGGGAATATAAAAAATACAGAGAATAAAGCTGCGGTGATATACTTTGGCCTGTAAAGAATTATGCGAAAGGGGACAGAGATATGAAAAAAGCAGCTTTATTTTTTATGTTAGCAGTAATGTCGGGAAGCGTTCTTACAGGGTGCGGTTCAGGTTCAGAAACGAAGGAAAAAACAGAAGCTACAGTCACGCCGGGACCCACAAAAGCTCCCCAAAAATCAGGAACTTCTGAGAAAACACCGGCAAATGAAAACAAATCACAGGGAACTTCCGGAGAAAAAGATAATTCTTCAGCAGGCAGCTCTGGTACTTCGGAAAACACGCAGGAAGATACTTCCAAGACAATTGAAGAAAAAGTAGAGAGCGGAGAAATCACCCAGGGATGGAATTCAATTGTTCTTTATGATATTGACCTGAATGGAATTCAGGTAAAAAGAGCTGATGACGGAAACTGGTATGATGAAAACGGAGTTTCTTATGGGGATCTGGATAATGCAGACGAATCCCAGCCTATTGTCAACGAAAACGGAGAGATCTGGTACTGGAACGGAGATCTTGCAGAACAGGCAGCAGAAGAAAATTCCGATAACTCTTCAGAAGATTCTTCCGGTACAGAAGATATCAGTGATCCCTTTGATCTGTACAGCTGGGATGCGGGAACCGGTCAGTATATCCCGTTCCAACAGGCAGAGACGGATGCCTCTCCTGTCGGAAGAGGAAACGGCTGGTACTATTATGATGAAGAAAGCAGCGAGTTTCTTCCCTGGTAGGTTTTTGCATCAAAACAGGAGCCTGCGCAGGATCACAAGAACCGTAATGTGCAGCGGATAAAATACATAAAAGAAATATTTGGAAAGCTTTCCGCGGATAAAGCCTCTTTGTCCGTTATACATATTAATGGGCAGAAAGGCAAAGCAGGCTTTCCATTCATATGCAAGCCAACAGCTCCCTATGATCGCCTGGGGAGCTTTGTCATCTCTTAAAAGGTACATGATCAGAAGAAAGATAAAGCCCCTCCATCCATAATCTGCCTGAAGGAAAAAGGAAACGGCCAGAAGCCCGCTCAGGGTCAGGAATAGCCTGGTGCGGTTTTCCCGGAAATGTTCCAGTGCGCAGAAGGCAAGATAGCCCAGAAATAAAGTAAAAAATACATTTTGTTTTTTATAATGCCAGGTATCTGCAAACATGTAATTCCACGGAAGCTCAGAGATCAGGGCAAAGAGAAGCAGATTTCTGCCGTAATTTTTTCTGTTTCGGGTATGGGAAAAGCCTTCCAGCAGAAGAAAACAGAAAATAGGAAATGCAATCCGTCCGATATCCCGGCAGATACGGTAAGGCGTATAAGCGTTTTGCCCGATACAAAAAAGCGGAGTCAGGGCTGGAGGATACTGTGAAAGAAGAATACAGGCGCTGTGGTCAATCAGCATAACAAAAATGGCGATGAGCTTCAGTGCGCTTCCGCTTAAAATCTGAAATTTCTGCGGAAGAAAGGACGGCGGAAGAGCACTGCCGTGGTGATTTTGAGACATAGGAACCTCCTGTGTGATTTTTATTCAGTTTATCATATTCTGAAGGGGAATTCCAGAACAGGATTGAGAAAGAGCAGATACCTGTCTGTATAAAAAAGAATAAAATTATAAGAAGTGACAGGAAAACATGATATTTTTTTACAAAATTTGACTGGACTATTAGACAGTTTTATGAGAAAATATTGTAAGGTTGTTAAGGGTACCTTGACAACATTAAAGTAAATCTACACTTGAAAGGAGTTTTACAATGATTTATTCACGCGAAGTAGAAGAAATGTGTCCAGTGGCACAGGGCGTTCATCATGGGGCTGCTCCGATCCCGGAAGAAGCAAAATGGGTACAGGCAAAAGAAGTAAAGGATATTTCCGGCCTGACACACGGTGTTGGCTGGTGTGCTCCGCAGCAGGGTGCATGTAAGCTGACTCTGAACGTTAAAGAAGGTATCATCCAGGAAGCTCTTGTAGAGACTATCGGATGCTCCGGTATGACACATTCTGCAGCTATGGCTTCCGAGATCCTTCCGGGCCGTACTGTAATGGAAGCGCTGAACACAGACCTTGTTTGTGATGCAATTAATACAGCTATGAGAGAACTGTTCCTTCAGATCGTATACGGACGTTCCCAGTCTGCTTTCTCTGAGGACGGACTTCCGATCGGAGCAGGACTTGAGGACCTTGGAAAAGGACTTCGTTCCCAGGTTGGTACTATGTACGGAACTCTGAAAAAAGGACCTCGTTATCTGGAAATGGCAGAGGGTTATGTAACAGGTATCGCTCTTGATGAGGACAACGAGATCATCGGATATCAGTTCGTAAGCCTTGGAAAAATGACTGATTTCATCAAAAAAGGTGATGACCCGAATACTGCATGGGAAAAAGCAAAAGGTCAGTATGGCCGTGTTGACGATGCTGTTAAGATCATCGACCCGAGAAAAGAATAATTATTTTTAGATGAAAAAATCAGGAGGAAAAGTAAATGGCTTTATTTGAATCATACGAGAGACGAATTGACAAGATCAATTCTGTTTTAAACAGCTATGGAATCGCTTCTATCGAAGAGGCAGAAAAAATCACAAAAGATGCAGGTCTGAACGTTTACGACCAGATCAAAGGCATCCAGCCAATCTGCTTTGAGAACGCTTGCTGGGCATACATCGTAGGCGCAGCTATCGCTATCAAAAAAGGCTGCAAAAGAGCAGCTGATGCAGCAGCAGCTATCGGAGAAGGCCTTCAGGCTTTCTGTATCCCGGGCTCCGTTGCTGATACACGTAAAGTAGGTCTTGGCCATGGTAACCTTGGCAAAATGCTTCTTGAAGAGGAGACAGAGTGCTTTGCATTCCTTGCAGGCCATGAGTCTTTTGCAGCTGCTGAGGGTGCTATCGGTATCGCAGAAAAAGCAAACAAGGTTCGTCAGAAACCGCTTCGCGTTATCCTGAACGGTCTTGGAAAAGATGCTGCTCAGATCATTGCAAGAATCAACGGATTTACATATGTTGAGACAGAGTATGATCCATACACAAACGAAGTTAAGGAAGTATTCCGCAAATCCTATTCTGAGGGACTTCGTGCAAAAGTAAACTGCTACGGCGCTAACAGCGTTCCGGAAGGTGTTGCTATCATGTGGAAAGAGGGCGTAGACGTTTCCATTACAGGTAACTCCACCAACCCGACACGTTTCCAGCATCCGGTTGCAGGTACCTACAAAAAAGAGTGCCTGGAAAAAGGCAAAAAATACTTCTCCGTTGCTTCCGGCGGTGGTACAGGACGTACTCTTCATCCGGACAACATGGCAGCAGGTCCTGCTTCCTACGGTATGACAGATACACTTGGACGTATGCATTCTGACGCTCAGTTTGCAGGTTCCTCTTCCGTACCGGCTCACGTAGAGATGATGGGTCTGATCGGCGCAGGAAACAACCCGATGGTTGGTATGACTGTTGCTGTTGCTGTTTCCATCGAGGAAGCAGCGAAAGAGGGCAAATTCTAAGAAATGTTTTAAAATCAAGGTTTTTGGAGATGGTTAAACATCAATAAAAAACGTTGAAAATGGTATATATGTATACTATGTGTATATTAAGTGTATACCTAAAAGTATATACTGAAAGGGCGCTGCGCCCTTTTTTCTATGGAATTTTTTCAATATCTTCTCTCAACCATTCAATATCTCGTTCTGTATATGTAGCTTCCGTAATATCCTGAATTTTATGTCCGACAATTTTTTTGATAGCACCATCATGCATACCAGCCTTCTTGGCAGCAGTAATAAATGTCTTTCGTGGATCATGAGCGCGGTGCTCCGGATTTAATTCTAATTCATTAAAAACTTTCTTGATTCGATTTGCATACTTGTCGTATGTAAGTTTCCAGGTACCAGAATGGGTTTGTCCTTTATCATTGAAGAGATATTCACTGTCAATGGATACCGCAAAATCATAATTTCGCTTTATTAATGGGCGGATCCGCGTGTGTATCGGAACAACACGCTGTTTGCCTGCATCAGTTTTTATGCCACCACGGATATACCAATCATCCAGATTCACTTCTTCAACTTTTAATAAAGCCATTTCCTGCGGACGCCATCCCATATAGCACTGGATCAGCGCCCAATCTGCAAATTTTATCCTGTCAACATTATCCCAAAGTTTGTTGATTTCCCAATCTTTGAGAATAATGTGTTCTTTTGTGGCCTGCTCTTTTTCTTTTATGATATCATCGGAAATTTCAAAGGTTCTGGCATAATTTCGGTCTACGATCTCGTATTCCAAAGCATAGTCAAACATAAGATTAAAGATGGATTTGATACGGGATTTCACGGAGGCGGTTGCATATACTTTCTGGCCTTTCTTTTTACCACGGGTTTCGATCCGATAGCCTTGATCCATACAATTCTTTATATGACGGGCCCGGACATCTTTGGCGCGCATACGATATATCTCGGAACAATAAGCCCAGGCGGAGGTAATTGTACGAGATGATGAGGCAGAAGAGAGCCCTGAAAAATATACATCTGTCTATTTTTCGTATAATTCCGAAACAGTAATATCGTTATCTAGGTCGTAAGGATTTTTATTATATTCTATGAGAGCAGCATAAGCGTCATTATATGTGGAGAAATATGATTGTGGCTTCAGTGATTTATAAATAGGTCTTCCGAATTCTGTTTTTCCAACACAGACCATTGCTCTAAAAGGATTCCTGAGATTATGCCCTTTCATTTCTGAAATAGTACCAAAACCATTTGGGAGACGTTTGCGCTTATTTGATTTCCGATATTGTTTTGGCGACGTGCCCTGCATAGGATAACCACAATGAGGGCAGGAGAGCGCCTTATCACTTACCTGTAGTTCGCATTCCGGACATTTGATTAATGCCATAATATCATCCTCCTTAAAAATAAGTATAAAAATAACAGCCATCGAAAACATGTTCCGATTGCGAAGGCTGCTCGAAGATGATACAATATTTTTGCACGTAAAATATATGTATGCATCTTCGGATGTATCGGCCGTCTCAGTGCTGGTAACACTGGGGCGGTATTCTAATGTTCTTAGGCTGCTTTACTATAGTCTACAACAGCAATTTCAGTAAGCATAGTTTTTAATTTTTCTAAAATGTGTTCAATATTCTGTAAAGTAACACCGTTCAAATACTCTTCCCCACATTGACTACATTTTGTACAGGGAACATTTTTGATAATGATATAACAACCATTATATTCTGTCATATAGGTGGTGGTGGATTTTACGATATCACCTTTGCAAGAAAAACAAGTCATGATTTATTCTCCTTTCTCATCTGGAAATCAGCTTCCCATTTTTGAACATCTGGATAATAGGCAGTTATCAGCCAAAGTGTTTCCAAATTACTTCCAACAACTACATGAAGATGCTGATTATTTACAGAAAGTCCAAGTATCAGGCAACTGGGATAAGGATAATCAGTTGGATACTGTTCGATGATCTTTCCGTTTTGGTATTTTTATAAATAAATTTATAATTATTTTTTCCAGGAATCAAATTTAATTATGTTTCCTTCGGAATGGTAAATTATGCCATTTTTTGTGCGTCCTCTTTTGTGTCAGCGCGCAAAGCTCTTAACACTAGCTCTTTGTCAAAATTGTCTGCTTCACGATAACGGGTTACAAGCATCTCTTCTTCTTTTGAAATATGTATATTTTTTGCATTGGGATTATAGGTCTCTGGAAATTCTACATCATCACGAGCCATTGAATCCATGGTGATTTTAAAGTAATCACAAATTGCTTTGAAGTTAGATAATTTCATATTTTCATAACCTTTTTTATAGAAAGCATCTATGGTCGTATAGCCCACACCTGTAGCTTTTGCAAGGCTGTGTTTGTTAAGACCATGCTCTTTCATCAAAATATCTAACTTTTCGGTGAATTTCAATTTTGTACCTCCTTATTTACTAGATAATTACATTCTATAGTAAAAATATTACATAGTCAAGTAAAAAAAATACAATCTATTATAAATGTCAAACAAAAAATATACAATACATTGTAAACAATTGCTTGACAATATAAAATACATTAGATATAATGCAAGTGAAATATACAACGCATTGTATGATTGCGAGAAAGGAGAAAGAACTATGTATAAAAATTTCTGATAAAAATATTACCATAACTAGAAAAATATTTCAATTTAAAGAATTTCCGGAAGACAGTAGAAGGAAACATTTCCACTGTGCAGAGGATTGACTTTCTTTGGAAGCACACCTTATAATATCTGAAAAAAGCAAGAGAGGAAAAATCATGAGTGAGATAAAAATCAGCGTAGCAGGTCCACAGGATGCCGAAGAATTACTGGAAATCTATGCTCCTTATGTGAGGGATACAGCAGTATCCTTTGAATATACGGTTCCTTCTCCGGAGGAATTCAGACAGCGGATCATTCATACGCTGGAAAAATACCCGTATTTAAAAGCCGAGAAGGATGGGGAGGTGATCGGGTATGCCTATGCGGGTCCGCTTCATCCAAGAGCTGCTTATGCCTGGTCTGTGGAAACTTCTATTTATGTAAAAAAGGATAAAAAACATCTGGGTATTGGAAAGCTGCTTTATGATACGCTGGAAAGGATCTTGAAAGAGCAGAATATCCTCAGTGTCAATGCCTGTATTGCCTGGCCGGAAAAAGAGGACGAGTATCTTACCGGAGACAGCGTAAGATTTCATGAGCACATGGGTTATCGTAAAGTGGCGGAGTTTCATAAATGCGCCTGTAAATTCGGACGCTGGTACAATATGGTCTGGATGGAAAAGCATATTGGAGTCCATTCAGATAATCCGGCAGAAATAAAAATATTTGACGAAGTCCGGGGGATACTGAAATAGTGGGAACACAGAAGGTAAAAGGAAAATTAAATAATATAGAATTTATCAGATTCTTTTTTGCAGCGGCAATTATATATTTTCATCTTCTTCATTCTTTTATGATGCCCTATACGGGAGAATCGGTGATTTATCAGAATCTTGCAGAACAGTCAAAGTACGCAAAATATATTGTGGAATGTTTTTTTATTATATCAGGATATTTTCTGTACCGCTCTTTACTGTCCCGGCCTGAACAGAAAACAACTGATTTTTTATGGAAAAAAATTGTCCGTCTGTGGCCGGTACTGGCAGTTTCTACGGTTTTTTCAGTTGTATTTCTTGAAGTTCCGGCAAGCGAGGGGATTTTAAATCTCTTCTTTTTGCAGTCTACAGGGCTTACCACAGGGTGGACCGGTCTGAACTGGTATGTTTCCGCCTTCTTTTTTGCAGAGGTTTTTTATTTTCTTTTACATAAAGCAATGAAAAACTCAGCGGGAATGAAGCTTTTGATATGCGTAATCGCGTATTTTGGCTATACGTTGAATATTATGACTACAGACGGCGGATTTGGCAGAAAAGTTGTTTACGGAGTATTCAGCCTTGCCATGGCAAGGGCGGTTGCCGGCATAGGAACAGGCTATCTTCTGGGAGTTTTTTATGATTCCGTAAAAGAAAAATGGGAAAAACCAGAAGGAGATCTTTTGCACGAAAAAAAGAGGACCATAATGATCTCTTTCATAGAGCTGGGAAGCTTTTTGTTTCTTCTGACAGATTTTTTTGCAGGAAAAAATGCAGGGAAAAATCAGTTTTCTGTAGTGGCCTTCTTCTGTATATTTTTCCTCTGTATGCTCACAGAAAAGGGGCTTTTATCCAGAATCATCAGCAGGACAGGTTTCTGCAGACTGGGAAAATATTCCTATTCCATATATGTAATGCAGGAAGCTGCTTTTTATATTCTCAGCCATACACTGTGGAAAAATGCAGGGTTTTTAAAGCAATGTCCGGCAGCTGCACTGGGACTGTCTGTTGTCCTTACCATTCTTTTTGGCGCAGGTATTTATTATCTTGTGGAAAGACCTGCAGCAGATTTTCTTTACAGAACCGGGAAAAGCAAGTATAATGAAAAAACAGAGATAAAACATTAATTAATTTCAGTATAAAGTTTGTGGGGGAAATATGATCTTTTTTCTGCTGATACTTTTATTGATTGGTGTACGGTCATCAACCATAGCCGCACAGGGTCAGTTCAATAAAAGTTATCTGTCAAAAACAGATGCCAATAATATAAAAGGTATTTTTGTAATCCTAATTATTTTCAGTCATTATGTGGGATACGTTCATCTGGGAGGACGATATGATGAGCCATATCTTGTTTTAAGAGAACATTTAAACCAGATGGTTGTTGCAATGTTCTGGTTTTATTCAGGATATGGGATCATGACATCCATACAGATGAAAAGTAACCGGTATCTGAAAGGGATTCTTACACACCGTTTTCCGAAAGTATGGATGAACCTTGCAGCAGCAGTAGGATTATTTGTTATTGTGAACCTGATTACAGGAAGGCGATATCCTGTCCGGCAGATACTGTTGTCTATGGTCGGATGGGAATCTATAGGTAATTCAAACTGGTATATGTTTGATACGCTGGTGATATATCTGCTGGTATATATTTCGTTTAGCATGGTGAGATTCCGGTCAAACAAAGTCCGGGAGTATACAGGCTGCGTTCTTATGACAGTTTTTACAGGCGTTTTTATTTACATCCTCATGAAAACAGGAAAAGAAAATTACTGGTATAATTCAGTCATTATATTTCCGGTGGGCTGCTGGTATGCTCTGCTGCGTGACAGAATAGAGAAAATCCTTATGAAAAATGACTGCCTTTACATGGGCACCGCATTGCTGGCAGTTATTGTTTACTGTATTTCTTTTCAAAACAGATGGAAATATGGGATTGAGGGATATACGGTATGGGCAGTGGCTTTTGTGGCGGTAGTTGTACTGTTCACCATGAAAGTATCTGTTTCCAGCCATATTTTTACATGGTTTGGGGAGCATGTATTCAGCGTGTACATGCTTCAGAGAATACCTATGATAATTTTTTCAGATCTGGGATTTGCCCAAAATAAATATATGTTTCTTGTGATATGTATCATAAGTACAATTTTACTGGCAGATTTGTTTGATCGTTATATTGGAAAAAAAATAAAACAAATTTTTGCATAAAGCAGCAGGAGTCTGAAATGGGGGAAGGAGAAACAGAGAGGATTATGGCAGAGAGAATGTTGGAGAAAAAATATAAGTTTAAAGTGTCCATTGTGATGGCGGTTTATAATGTGGAAAAATATTTGGAAGAAGCGTTGGAAAGCGTGATCTGTCAGGATATTGGGTTTGAAAAAAATGTTCAGATCATACTGGTGGACGATGGAACTCCTGACAGGTCAGGAGGAATCTGTGATGCTTATCAGAAAAAATATCCAAACAACATAAAAGTAATACACAAGACCAATGGAGGAGTATCTTCTGCAAGGAATGAGGGACTTAAATACATTGAGGGACGGTATGTAAACTTTATGGACCCGGATGATAAATTAAGTCCCGGCACTTTAAAAGCCGTGTATTCCTTTTTTACAAAGTCGGAAAAGGATGTGGACCTGATTTCCATTCCAATGACTTTTTTTGAAGGAAGAGAAGGTCCTCATATTCTGAATTACAAGTTTAATTCCGGCAAAAATGATATTCTTGATTTATGGAAACGATTTAACTGTGTGCAGATGTCGCTTTCCAGCGCATTTATAACAAAAGAGACCGCAGAAAAAATATATTTTGATACAGAACTGAAATATGCAGAAGATGCAAAGGTCATTATGCAGATCCTGTTAAAAAAATGCCGGTACGGAGTGGTTCCTTCGGCTAATTACTGGTACAGGATACGTATAACAGAAGACTCTGCAATTTCTTCTTCGAGAAAAGTAAAGGAATGGTATATCAGTTATCTGGAAAAATTCTCTTTGGAAACTCTGAAAATGTATCGTGATGAATATGGATTTATTCCTTATTTTGTTCAGTATACTATTATGTATGATCTGCAGTGGCGATTTAAGCAGGCAGAAATACCACAGGGGGTTCTGACAGAGGAAGAGGAAAAATATTTTCGTTCGCTTCTGATAAAGTGCCTGTCCTACATTGACAATCGAATGATCCTTTCTCAAAAATATATGACAAAAGAGTATATGGATTATGTACTGTCTCTGAAGTCTGAAAATGCAGGACAAAGAAAAGTGGAATATTTTGGCGGCGATATGAATATCCGTTACGGGAATTTTCCGGTTATTTCTCTGAGTAATTTTACTCTGTCTCTGGAAATTCTTACCTGCGGCGAAAAGAGTTTCTGCATTGAAGGCTCGGTAAAAACACTGGCAGAAATGCAGAATACAGAAATTCAGATTTATGCAGAAGTCAAAGCGGCGAATAAAAAGAAACAGGTTATTGCATGCAGAGTATTTGACCATCCGGGCGGAAAAGTAATATCTCTCGGGAAACTTCTGGCTGACCGAAAGGGATTCGCAGCAGAGATTCCTTTTTCTTTTGTAGAGGGGATTACATCAGTTAAGTTTTATATGAAAGCAGATGGATTTCCGGTGTACTTTAACAATTATGGCACAGGTAATTTTTTTCCGCTGGATGCTTACTACAATAATACGTACTGCTGCAGAGGCGGATATATTTTCCGGCTGAATAAAGATACATTTTTTGTGGAAAAATCAGATTTTATCAAACATATAAAAAAAGAACGCCGACTGATCCGGGAGATAAAAAGAACGTCTCTGTTTAACAGACAGGCCACCGGGATCAAGCAGAACCCCACAGAGGAGGAATTGAACGAAAGGGAAAAAATCATCAGTCAGCGTCTAAGAACATGGGTGTATGATTACTGCATAAAACGCAGGGAAATCTGGCTTGTCAGCGACAGGATCAATCAGGCAGATGATAACGGAGAAGCGTTTTTCGAATATCTTTCTTCTCTGAAAGGGAAAAAGCCCGATGTTTATTTTGTGATTTCAGGCGGCAGCAGTGATTACGAGAGGCTGAAAAAGGTTGGAAAGGTTATTGACAGAGACTCAGAAGCATACTACAATTTGTTTTTAAAAGCAGATGTGATCATTTCTGCTCATGCAGAGGCGTATATTACCAATCCTTTTGACAGTCAGCATACCAGACCGTTAAAAGATCTTATACGGAATAAACCCTTTATATTTCTGCAGCATGGAGTGATAAAAGATGATCTGTCAGGGTGGCTGCAAAAATATAATAAAAATATTTCTATGTTTGTCACAACAACGAAACCTGAATATCAGTCTGTTCTGGAGGGAAATTATTTTTATTCTGACAGAGAAGTAGTAATGACGGGTCTTCCAAGATACGACAGGCTTGAAAACAATCCTCAGAAGATCATTACGATCATGCCTACCTGGAGATCCGGTCTTGTATCGGTTATTGACGCAAAAACCGGAGGTAGAACACTTCTGCCGGGATTGAAAGAAAGCAGTTTTTATCAGATGTATCAGTCTGTTTTTTCAGATGAGGATTTTTTGTCAAAAATACAAAAGGCAGGCTATCAGATACAGCTTCTGATGCATCCGAATATGCAAGTGACTCTTGCGGAGTTTTCTGTTTCTGACAGCATCAGAGTGCTGGAACCGGGAATTTCGTACCGTGAGATTTTTTCGGAATCAGATATGATCATAACGGACTATTCTTCTGTTGCATTTGATTTTGCATATCTGAGGAAACCTGTGATTTATTACCAGCCGGACCGGGAAGAGTTTTTTTCGGGTACCCACACTTATGTTCAGGGATATTTTGATTATGACAGGGACGGATTTGGAGAAGTATGCACAGATTCGGAGAAATTAAAAGAATGTGTGAATCTTTATCTGGAAACAGGATGCGCTTTAAAGGAAGTTTACAGAGAAAGGATCGATCATACATTTCCTTACTCTGACAGAAAAAACTGTGAAAGAGTTTATGGTGAAATACAAAAGCTGAAAAGCCGGGTGATTTATAAATAATAGATCCGGCTGTCGGCAGAAAGGAAAAACTATGAAACGGGTAATCACATATGGAACTTTTGATCTGCTCCATTATGGACATATTAATCTTCTGCGCCGGGCAAAGCAGCAGGGAGATTATCTGATCGTGGCTCTGTCAACGGATGAATTTAACTGGAATGAGAAACGTAAAAAATGTTATTTTTCCTATGAGAAACGGAAACAGCTTCTGGAGGCGATCCGCTATGTGGATCTGGTGATTCCGGAGGAAAGCTGGGAGCAAAAGCGGACAGATGTAAGGGAATATCATGTAGATACCTTTGTAATGGGAGATGACTGGCAGGGAAAATTTGATTTTTTGAAAGAAGAAGGGTGTGAGGTGGTATATCTGCCGCGTACGCCGGAAATTTCAAGCAGTCAGATTAAAGCAGATCTTCATACTATTGACAATCATTCAGAAAAGTGTGAAACTGACCGGGATTAGTCCCCGGTCAGTTTGTCTAAGGAGCCGAAATGATATCCCATTTCTTCCCATTTTGTGAGAAGTTCATCTAAAATCTGAGCATTGGTAGAGGATGTATTATGGAGAAGCACAACGGCGCCCGGGTGGATTCGTGGCAGCAGTTTATGAAATGCTTCTTCTTTTGTGGGCTGTTGATCCTGAATCCAGTCTACATAGGCAAGGCTCCAGAAAAAAGTAGAATATCCAAGCTCTTTTGCCATTGCAAGATTCTGCGTACTGTAGATTCCGCGGGGAGGACGGTAAAGTTTTGGCATGGATCGATCTGTTATTTCCTGGTAGAGATTTTCTACTTCCTGAAGTTCTTTCTGAAAAGAATCAGTGGAGGAAATCTGAGACATGTCAGGGTGTGTCATGGTATGGTTTCCGATAATATGCCCTTCAGAGATCATCCGTTTAATAAGATCGGGATTGTCTTTCAGGAAATTTCCCACAACAAAAAAAGCAGCAGGAGCATGGTGCTTTTTTAAAGCATCAAGGATAGCGGGAGTATTTCCGTTTTCATAGCCTGCATCAAAAGTAAGATAGAGTATTTTTTCCTCTGTATCCTGGGCATAGTAGGCATTATATTTTTTCAGCTCCTGAATGGTGGCGTTTCCGGTGGGACGACATCCTTCTTCCTGAAAGCTGAGCCCCCAGTTGGAAGAAGCAGATGATGAAGAGACAGATTCAGAGATATGTCCGGATTTTTCCGATTTACTGGTGTGGCTGGAAATGACTGTGACCAGCTTTCCGGTGCAGGCTCCCAGAAGAAAGGCTCCGGCAAGAATGGCAGGGATCCGGTATCGGTGCAAATGCCGGTGTGAGAAATATTTTTGGAAAAAATCTGATGGTATCATAACATCTCCGTGAGGTGTTTTTTACAATATATGTATGCAGATATGGTATCATACAAGAGAAAAGAAGAACATAGAAGGAAGTACAAAGGAAACTTTTCTTAAATATAACAAAAATATGAAAAAAAGATGAAGTTCATATTGAATTCCTGAGAAAAAGCTGATATAGTAAACGTAGTTATGCTAAGAACAATGAAAATTAAATAAGGAGTTAAGTTATGAAACAAATTTCAGGTAAGTGGAAAGGTGCGGCATTTTTACTGGTTTTATCAGCTGTGTTATTGTTTGGCGGAAGCAGACAGGTGTCTGCAGCATCTGCAAAATGCAAAGTAACCTATGCCAATGCCCGCGGTGTCGTTTCTACGGATACATATAAGAACTGGGCAGAAACCGTTCAGCGTGGAGACTGGGTTGTCCTTCCAAAGCTGAATGCTCCTTCCGGCTACTGTTATTACTGGGTTCTGAAAGATGGAAATACTACACGAAAATATTTCCCCGGAGCAAACTTCAGAGTAACAAAGAGCGTAAAGTTCTGTCTGAACAAATATAAGCTGTACAATGTGCAGTTTATGACGGAAAACGGAAAAAAAGAGTATACCAGTATGCGGGAGAAGATTGCAAAAGATATGTATGTGACACTCCCTTCGGTTCCTCATAATTCCTCATCAAGAGGTCTTGGATGGGCAACTTCTGTAAATGGAAAAAGCTACAAAAAAGCCGGTACCAAAGTAAAGGTTACCAAAAATATGAAGTTTTATCCCATTATAGAAAAGACTTCAGGTGTCAATTTGAGAATGTATAATGGTGATCTGTGGAGAGTGGTTTCTACAGCAGGTGGAAATGCAACATTTCCGTCCGTCAATCTGGGAAGCGGTAATATGTGCCTTGGATGGTCGCGTACAAGAGGAAAGAGTTCGGCTCCGGAATTTCTTGCAGGAGACAGGATTCCTTCAAAATCAGGTAATTACTATATGGTAGTTTTCGGAAAGCATATGGATAAGGCTCCGTCTTATATCCGCCAGCCGGAAAAACATGATAAGGTTTATATGGTTGGAGATTCCCGTACATTGGGGATTGAGGAAGTTCTTGGTTCGCAAAAACCATCTAATGTAGAATTTATTGCAAGAGGAAGTCAGGGACTTCGGTGGTTCCAGGAAGAAGGATATAACAGACTGCGTCGGCAGGTTGTCAGCGCTTACAATGCAGACAAAAACACCAGACAGGCAGTTGTGATCAATCTGGGCGTCAATGATATGGCATATGGTCCGGAATATACAAGATATATGACAGCCGTTGCCAATAGTTTGAGCCGATATAACTGTGAAATGTATTATATGTCTGTAAATCCTGTAAACAGCGCCATGATCAGAAGTTTTGGCGGAGGTGCCAGAACAGAAGATCAGGTTGAAGCATTTAACAGAAATATTATATATACACTTTGCAGAGGATCAAATCCAAGTTATCAGTATATTAATACCTGCAGTTACCTGCAGAAGTACGGATGGATCAGCAACAGACATAATGCGGGAATTTACGATGGACTTCATTATTCCAATGAAACCTATCTTCGCATCTATGACTTCTGTATGAAAATTCTGAACAGATAAAAAGTAAAAGGGCAGAGCGGAAACTCTGTCCTTTTACTTTTTATGCATATGACAACAAAAATAAGAGCCATCAGATTTGATTTTCTGCTGGCTCTTTTTAATGTTCACTGTCCAATGGATTAGTCCTCCTTAAATTTTTATAAAACATTCTGGAATTAAGATTATGTTCTCGGTGGTCTGTACCTTCCTTTCATAGATTATGATGAATTATTTTACGTTTCTGGTGGTCTGTACCTCCTTGTTGGATTATGAGATTTCGTTTATGTTTTCGGTGGTCTCACTCCTTTTTGATTTATTTTTAAGTTCCTTTTGTTTTATGAGCTTACTATAACAGATAAAATGGAATTTGTCAATAAGAAAATTGACAAAATTAAAATAAGTATTATTTTAACTGCTAAAAATAACTTTATATACATAATTAACTGAAAATATTGATGAATTCCGGTGAATAGAAAAAGGGATTCAGGATAAGATAGGATTATCAAGTCTTAGGAGGTAAAAATATGTTGCGTTATTTACCTGTACGCAGAATTCACGCAAGACAAGTCCTGGACTCCAGGGGAAATCCTACGGTTGAGGTTGAAGTTACAGCAGGAGAAGGGATTGTTGGAATCCATGGATATACAGCAAGAGCCATAGTTCCCTCCGGGGCGTCTACCGGAAGATTTGAGGCAGTGGAGCTCCGGGATGGTGAGAAGGGAAAATACCTTGGGCTCAGTGTGGAAAAAGCTGTAAATAATGTAAATACAAAACTTGCAGAAGCAATTGTGGGAGAAAATGCGCTTGATCAGATGAATATAGACAGACTTCTGGCAGAAGTCGATGGAACAGACAATAAAAGCAGTATAGGAGCCAATGCAGTTCTGGGTGTTTCTCTGGCAGTGGCAAGGGCGGCTGCGGAAGCTCTGAGAATTCCTCTTTATCAATATCTGGGCGGCTGTCATACCAGAAAGCTGCCTGTGCCCATGATGAACATTCTGAATGGAGGACGCCATGCAGATAATACCGTGGATCTTCAGGAATTTATGATCATGCCTGTGGGGGCGGAAGATTTTTCAGAAGGAATCCGCATGTGCGTGGAGATCTATCAGTTTCTGAAGATCATTCTCAAAGAAAAAAATCTGTCTACAGCAGTAGGCGATGAGGGAGGCTTTGCGCCGGATCTTGAGGATTCCAGAGATGCGCTGGCGCTGATCATCCAGGCAGTGGAAAGGGCCGGATACGAACCGGGAAAGCAGATCGCAATTGCCATAGACGCAGCAGCCAGTGAATTGTATGAAGAAGAAAAAGGGGTTTACTATTTTCCCGGAGAAAGCAAAATGAAAGGAAAAGATGTATTCAGAGACTCTTCTGAGATGATTGAATATTATGAGGGATTACTGGAAGAATTTCCTGTGGTATCTCTTGAGGATGGGCTGGAGGAAGACGACTGGGAAGGCTGGAAGAAACTGACAGAGCGGATGGGAGACAAAATACAGCTGGTAGGAGATGATCTTTTTGTAACAAATAAAAAGAGACTGACCTGCGGGATCCGACTTCAGGCAGCCAATGCAGTGCTTGTAAAAGTAAATCAGATCGGTACTTTGACAGAGGCTATGGATACGGTCCGGCTGGCGCAGGAAAACGGATACCGGGCAGTGATCTCTCACAGATCAGGAGAGACAGAGGATTCCTTTATTGCAGATCTGGCAGTTGCCACAGGTGCAGGCCAGATAAAAACAGGAGCGCCCTGCCGTTCTGACAGAAATGCAAAGTATAACCAGCTTCTCCGCATTGCAGAGCAGCTTGGCGAAAATGGAGAGTATCAGAATCCTTTTAAGGGATTTTCGGAGGAAACTGTATAGCAGCAGGCAGGGGACTGTTATATGATAAAAGCAGAATGTATTTGAAAATAAAAAATCCTCCGCGGCGCTTTTGGCAGAACGGAGGATTTTTATTTTGTCAGGAAAGTAACATATTATGTGCTGATCTTCCCGGTAAATAAAAATGCTTTGTTCAAAAACAACGTACACATTATTATTTTAAAGTAAAATACTGAAGTACAGCTCCTTTAAATTCAAATTCCCGGGAAATTTCATAGGTATCCAGAAGCCACTGGCTTTTTTCTCTGGAACTGTATTTTTCCAGACGGCTGATGGTTCCCTCTCCGGCAAGAAAGGCAGGAATTTTTTTGGCTTTGATATCATCCATGATATAGTCTCCTGCCTCCGGTCTCAGAGAAAGATCGGCCAGATCCAGCGTATAGCATCCGGTATCCCAGCGGAGGATGGAATAAATCTCCGGTACACCGATTCCAAAGGCGTAGGTGTTTTCCGGGATATTTGCAGCGATATGGGCGGCGAAATCATTCAGTTCCTGTTCATTATGCAGTTCCTCTCTGAGAGCTGTGTTCTGACCGTACTGAATGATATTTCCAGTAGAGACAGTCATCAGAACAAGCAGGGAAACAGCAGTAAAAGTACCTTTAAAAATCTGCATTCCGCTGAAACTGTTCATATTTTTTATGCGGAACGTCTGGAAGGCATTCATTCCTTCTTCGGCAAAAATACACAGAAGCAGAATACATGGAATGTGAATGATCTCCAGATTGTGATAAGCTGCTCTGTTGATAAAATAAGTGATCTGTCCTAATGAAAGGACAGCGGCAGCAAAAGTGAAGCAGACGCGAAGGAGATGGCTGCTGTCTGTTTCATCCTGTGCGCGGACAAACCATATGTGGGAAATACCCCAGGCACAGGCCATAAAAAATAACACAAGGATTACCATATAGGCGCTTGCAAAATCCGAAAGATCCACTCTCAGAAGTCCATCCATGTAAGAGGACTGAAGGAGTGGGAAAAGGAATTCCCGGATTCCGGTAATATGACCTCCGCTCATGAGATTATACAGTTCAACTGCAGCATATGCTCCCATAAAGCTGAGAAGGATTCCTGCAAAGTGCAGAAGGAAGGTTTTTAAAACCGGAACCCAGGAGTCTTTTTTGCTGCAGAGGCAGCGGAGGATCCAGAAAGCTGCCCAGGAAACTGCGCAGAAAAGTCCTGATTCTGTATTCCACAGGATGCCGAGAAGCGAAAGTCCATAGCCCAGAATACAGATGAGGCGTCCGCTTTTTTTGAAACGCACACAAAAGGCGATCCAGAAAAGCATCAGGCACATAAAAAGAATTCTGTGTGGCCATAGCTGCCAGTAGATTCCGCTTCTCATGGAAAGAACGGGAAAGGTCAGGGCAATGGAACCCAGAATCCTTAAAAGATCATTTTTTACAATAAAATGAAGGGTCAGAAAAGCTGCAAGAAAACAAAGGGCGCCGATGATGGTATTCAGAAGAATAAAATCGATCAGATCGCCTCCAAGGATCTTCATGGGAAGCTTGTATAAAATTCCGTAGTGACCGTAAATACTGGTGGTATATTCAGTGTAAGGGCTTCCGTGCAGTACATTATATATGGAATTGAAATATGCATCCATATGAAGACGGTCCGGTTCGTTTCTGAGAAAAACCTCCGGGGTATAAAAGTTATAGGCAACCAGAAGTGTGAGAAGCCCATAGAAAAGGGACATGGCCCAGGTTTTTACAGAAAAGTTATTATTTCTGGCAAAATGAAGAAAAACGAGCCCTTCTGTCACAAGGCAGATCAGTACAAGCCAGAAAGGAATGGAATGCCAGACGTATCTTGCGGAAACAGAACCGTAAACATCTACTTCCAGGCGGTACATGCGGATAAAGAAAAGAATATTTACCGTTATAAGAAGTACTACTGTAAAAAAAGCGTTTCTGGGCGTGTCAAAAAAGCAGGGCTTCTCTGTGCGTGCCAGAAGAATTGAAAAAATAAGATAGGAAACGCAGAATAAAATAACTGTCATTGCATAAGTGAGAAGATTTACATTTCCAATGGAACTGACAGCCGCTGACAGAGCCGGTATTCTGAAACAGCATACTGCAAAGCCGGCAGACAGTATAAGAGAGGCAAAAAAAGCCATAATTCTGTTTGTTGAAGTTTTCATGTTGACCATCCTTTAAATGTAATAGGTTTCATAAAACAGCATAAGCCATTCCTGTATATCATCCCCGAAAGAAGTTCTGTTGTCAAGGTTTTTAGAGAAAAACTGTTGAAATCCCAAAAGCCATATGATACAATGAAAAACAGTTGATTAGGAGGTGTAACCTGAATGGAGATCTTAAGAATTATCCTTACGGTAATTTTTGTCTTAGATTGCATAGGTCTTACAGTCATTGTACTGATGCAGGAAGGTAAGCAGCAGGGACTTGGCTCTATTGCCGGTGTTGCGGATACCTACTGGGGAAGAAACAAAGGACGTTCTATGGAGGGTGGTCTGGTAAAGGCTACTACTGTCATGGCAATCCTGTTTTTTGTTCTGGCTGTCATTTTGAATATGAATTTCTAAGAATCATGGAAGGCAAAATGGAGACACTCTTGTAAATTCGCAAGAGTGTTTTTTTGCCTGAGTACGCAGAAACGGCAGTTCTGACAGGACTGTCTGTGTTTACAGAAAAGGAGTTCAAGTGAGCAGAAAAAAAATATGGGAAAAGAAAAAAAGATTCCCAAAAGAAAATCGCGCATCATTTAAGAAAAAAAATATAAAGAGTCTGAAAAAACAGGGCCTTCTGGCAGAGGGCGTTTTTATCGGAAATGCCAGGGGCTTTGGATTTGTGGAAACAGGAGAGGATGAAGAGGATATTTTTATTCCTGCAGATGCTGTAAATACAGCGCTTCATCAGGATAAGGTACAGGTTCTGCTGAAAAAAGAACAGAAGCCCGGAAAGCGCAGAGAGGGAACGGTTATAAAAATTCTGGAAAGAGGTACCACAGAGGTTGTGGGAACTTTTCAGCGAGAAGGAGATTATGGCTTTGTGCTCTGTGATAACCAGAAAATATCCCGGGACGTTTATATTTCTCCGAAAAATTCTCATGGTATCAGAGATGGAGAAAAGGTAGTTGCCCAGATCCTTGATTATGGCTCTGAGAAGCGTAAGCCTGAGGGAAAGATCACAGAATCCCTGGGAAATATCCATGCTCCGGGAGCGGATATTCTGGCTGTTGTAAAAAGCTATGGAATCCCTTCTGAATTTCCGGTCCGTGTAATGAATCAGGCAATGAGAGTACCGGATCATGTTCTGGAAGCGGACTGGGACGGAAGAGACGACCTTACCGGACTTATGACAGTTACCATTGACGGCGAGGATGCAAAGGATCTGGATGATGCAGTTTCTCTTACAAAGGAGGGGAATCTTTATCATCTGGGTGTGCACATTGCAGATGTAAGCAATTATGTTCAGGGCGGAAGCGCAATTGACAGAGAAGCCCTGAAAAGAGGAACCAGCGTTTATCTGGCAGACAGGGTGATCCCCATGCTTCCGGAGCGCCTGAGCAACGGAATCTGTTCGCTTAATCAGGGAGTGGAGCGCCTGACTCTCAGCTGTCTGATGGATATTGATGAAAACGGAACCGTAGTATCCCATAAAATTACAGAAAGTGTCATACGTGTAGACCGCCGTATGAGCTATGAACAGGTGCGGTGTATTCTGGAAGACGGAGAAACAGAGACCAGCAGAGAATATCAGGAATTTGTTCCTATGTTTTTCCTGATGAAAGAGCTGTCCGGAATCCTCAGAGGGTGCCGCCACAACAGAGGCTCCATTGATTTTGATTTTCCGGAGAGCAAGATCATTCTCAACGGGGCAGGCCGCGCCATTGATGTAAAACCTTATGAAACCAGTGTGGCGACAGAGATCATTGAAGACTTTATGCTTCTGGCAAATGAAACAGTGGCCAGAGAATACTGTAAGGGCGAATATCCTTTTGTTTACAGAACCCATGAAAATCCGGATCCGGACAAGGTGGAGGAGCTTCTGATGCTTCTTCATAATCAGGGGATTGACGTGCGGAAATCCGGACAGGAGATCACGCCCAAAGAGATTCAGGAAATTCTGGAAAGCATTCAGGATCTTCCGAATGAGACAATGATCAGCCGGCTTACACTTCGCACCATGAAACAGGCAAAATATACCACGGAATGCAGCGGACATTTTGGTCTGGCGGCCAGATATTACTGCCATTTTACTTCTCCTATCAGGCGGTATCCGGATCTTCAGATACATCGGATCATCAGAGATAATCTCAGAGGAAGGCTGACCCGGGAAGGAAAAACAGAGCATTATCGGGAGATTCTGGAAGAGGTGGCCCGTCAGTCAAGTGTGTGCGAGAGAAGAGCCCAGGAAGCGGAACGGGAATCTGACAAAATGAAAAAGGCAGAATATATGTCCTATCATCTGGGCGAGGAATTTGACGGGATCATTTCCGGGGTGACCGGATATGGCTTGTATGTGGAACTTGGCAATACAGTAGAGGGATTGGTTCATATTACTGCCTTGAAGGATGATTATTATACTTTTGATCAGGAGACTCATGAACTGAGAGGCGAACTGACGAAAAAAGTATATCATCTGGGACAGAAAATCCGCGTCCGTGTGGCAGATGCGGATGCGGTAAAAAGGTCTGTGGATTTTACGATCGCGGAAGAGCAGGAGGAATAAGCTATGGCGAAGAAACAGGGAATCAGACTGATTGCAAATAATAAAAAGGCTTTTCACGATTATTTTATAGAGGATACCTTTGAGACAGGGATTTCGCTGGCAGGAACTGAGGTGAAATCTCTCCGTATGGGCAAGTGCAGCATAAAAGAGGCTTTTGTCAGAATTGAAAAAGGCGAGGTCTACATTTACGGCATGCACATCAGTCCCTACGAAAAAGGAAATATTTTTAACAAGGATCCTCTTCGTGTAAGAAAGCTTCTGCTTCACAGATATGAGATCAATAAACTGGAAGGTAAATTAAAGGAAAAGGGCCTGACTCTGGTTCCACTTAAGGTGTATTTTAAGGACAGTCTTGTCAAGGTGGAAATCGGTCTTGCCCGGGGCAAAAAGCTTTATGACAAGCGCCAGGATATTGCAAAAAAAGACCAGAGGCGTGAAGCGGAACGGGATTTTAAAGTGAAAAATCTTTACTGATATATTAAAGAAGTACTGTTGTCAGACAGGTACAAGATCAGGACGGACATGGGGCTGGCTGTTTTGCTTACAGAACCGGAAACTGTTTCTGTGAATGAAGTGAAACTGAACAGAATCGAAAGTCTTAAAATTGTGTGAATTTACCTGACATTTAGTTGACAAGAAAAAGATACTAAGTATAATTATAGTAATGAAACTATGTTCAGAGATTTCCATTAATACGAATGGGAGGTTTATAATATGAAAAAAAGATATCTTGCAATAGCCGGATTGCTGGTACTTGCAGTTGCAGCGGCCGGCTGTGGAAAAGAAAAGGATAAACCGGCCGAACAGCAGGTTCAGGCAACTCCGACAGTTACGCCGCAGGTGACAGAGGCTGCAGACCTTGTAGATATGGAAGTATCCGATGAAAAAAATGTGATCGGAGAAAAAACCGCCACAGCATCTAAAGTTGCGATCGTTAACCGGACAGGCTCGGAAATAGGAGCTATTTATATCCGTCAGCATCCGGAAGATGAGGAAGAGGCAGATGATGACGAATGGGGCGATGATCTGGTAGACGGAATGTTTACGCTGAAAAACGGAGAGCAGGCAGTATATTATTACAAGAAGCCTTCTTCCGCGGGAATTACCTATGATATCCGGATCACCTATACAGATGAGGATAAGAATGAGTGCTTTTTCCGGGATCTTCCTCTTGCATCCATGAAGCAAATCACTCTTCGCATGAGCGGAACCGGTGAGGACAGCATTCCTTATGCTACTTATATGACGGCTACAGGCAAAAAAGAGATTTCCACTCTTAAGGATGTCAAGGAGCGTCTGGGACTGACAGAGGATGATGAGGATGACGATACAGATAATCCGGATCCGACATCTGCACCGGATCCCACATCTGCGCCGGATCCAACATCCGCACCGGATCCTACACAGGCACCAGATGATGACGATGATGATCCGGATGATACTCAGCCTACTGACGATACCATTGACAAGGCAACCGGATATATCGGGCAGTCCATGGATGATCTGATCGCGGCAATCGGTTCTCCTCAGTATGATGAATATGAGGATGAGCCGGATACGGGAAAAACCGGCTACCACTATTATTCAAACTTTACGGTATCAACTACTGTAGATGAGGATGGCAATGAGATTGTTACCGGTATCTGGTAAAAGTCTTTTGTACGAAAAGAAACGGGAGAGGATAAGATTATGAAGCGTATTTTACTGAAATTAAGCGGAGAAGCTCTTGCAGGAGCAAAAAAGACCGGTTTTGACGAGGCAACAGTAATTGCTGTGTCCAAGCAGATCCGTGCCATTGCAGAAGAGGGAACTCAGGTGGGAATCGTGATCGGCGGAGGAAACTTCTGGAGAGGACGTACAAGCGAGACCATCAACCGTAATAAAGCGGATCAGATCGGTATGCTTGCCACAGTGATGAATTGTATTTATGTTTCTGATATCTGCAGATATCTGGGACTTGAAACAGAAATTTTTACTCCGTTTGTGTGCGGAGCATTTACGAAACTGTATTCCAAGGATGCAGTGGAGGAAGCGTTTAAGGCAGGAAAGATCCTGTTCTTTGCAGGTGGAACCGGACATCCGTATTTTTCCACAGACACAGCAACTGTGCTGCGTGCAGTAGAGATCGAGGCAGAAGCCATCCTTCTTGCAAAGGCAGTAGACGGAATTTATGACAGTGATCCAAAGGTGAATCCGGAAGCAGTAAAATACGATGAGATTTCTATTGAAGAGGTTGTAGACAAGAAACTGGCTGCAATGGATCTTACAGCGTCTATTATGTGTCTTGAGCAGAAAATGCCTATGCTGGTGTTTGGTCTTGAGGAAGAGAACAGCATTGTCAATGCGGTTCACGGTAAGTTTTCCGGTACAAAAGTAACGGTTTAAGCTGCCGTATATGATGCAGCGAGGCTGCAAAAAACAAGGAGAGGGAGATTAGACAAATGGATGAAAGAGTTCAGAAGTATGACAGCAAAATGACAAAAACTTTAAACGGATTTGAGGCAGAGCTTTCTACAATCCGTGCAGGACGTGCAAATCCGCATATCCTTGACAAGATCACCGTAGATTATTACGGAAGCCCTACACCGTTACAGCAGGTGGCAAATGTTACTGTGCCCGAGGCACGTATGATTCAGATCCAGCCGTGGGAATCAAGCCTTATCAAAGAGATCGAGAAAGCAATCCTTACATCCGATCTTGGCCTGAATCCAAACAATGACGGAAAGATCATCCGTCTTGTTCTTCCGGAGCTTACCGAAGAGCGCCGTAAGGAACTGGTAAAGGATGTTAAGAAAAAAGGAGAAGCAGCTAAGGTTGCTGTCCGCAATGTCCGCCGTGATGCCAATGACGCATTTAAAAAGCTTACCAAGCAGGATGTGTCTGAGGATGAAGTAAAGGATCTGGAAAACGAAGTTCAGAAGCTGACAGATAAATATATCAAAGATATCGAGGCAGCAGTAGATAAAAAAGCAAAAGAGATCCTGACTGTATAATTAATTCAGCGGGAAAGAGAAAGGAGAGCTGTAAAAGATAGCTCTCCTTTTGCCATAACATAAAAACTACCGGGAGGAGCGGCAATGAGAGTACCGAATCATATAGCGATCATTCTGGATGGCAACGGACGCTGGGCAAAAGCCAAAGGAATGCCCAGAAGCTATGGCCATGTAAAGGGCTGTGCAAATCTGGAAACGATCTGTGACGATATGAAAGAGCTTGGAGTCAAGTATCTGACAGTGTATGCATTTTCAACAGAAAACTGGAAACGTTCAAGAGAGGAAGTGGATTCCTTAATGAACCTGTTCAGGAATTATCTGAAAAAGTGTATAAAGATTTCCAGGAAAAATAAAATGCGTGTGCGTGTTCTGGGAGACATTACTGCTTTTGATGAGGATATCCAGCAGAAAGTCAGAGAGCTTGAGGAATTTTCAAAGGATTATGAGGAACTGTTTTTCCAGATTGCACTGAACTATGGCGGACGTGATGAGATTGTAAGAGGTATCAGGAAGCTTGCGCAGGACGCAGTGGACGGAAAGGTCAGTCCCGGAGAGATCACGGAAGAAGTTTTTGAAGGATATCTGGATACGGCAGGTATTCCTGATCCGGATTTTCTGATTCGTACAAGCGGAGAGCAGAGACTTTCCAATTATCTTCTGTGGCAGCTCGCATACACAGAATTTTATTTTACAGATGTGGCATGGCCGGATTTTCATAAGCCGGAGCTGATAAAAGCCATAGAAAAATACAATGAACGAGACCGAAGATACGGCGGAGTGAAGGAGGAGTAGACAATGTTTAAAACAAGACTCTTAAGCGGCATTGTTCTGGTGATCATTGCCCTTTTGACGATCATGAGCGGAGGATATGTTCTGCTTCTGACCCTGCTGTGTGTTTCACTGATCGGCATGAGAGAGCTGTACAATGCCATGGGCGTGCATAAAAGCGGAATGGATCTTCTGGAACTGGCTGGTTATCTGGGGGCAGTTCTTTATTATGGCACAGTTTTTCTGGGATTTGAAAAATATGGAATGATGGCAGTGATCCTTTCCCTTGTGCTTTTGATGTTTGTCTATGTATTTACCTATCCTAAATATCAGGCAGAACAGGTGATGTCTGCATTTTTCGGACTGGTATATGTTGCAGTTATGCTGTCTTTTATCCTCCTTACAAGAAATCTGGAAAACGGACATCTTCTTGTGTGGCTGATCTTTTTCTGTTCCTGGGGCTGCGATACCTGCGCATACTGCGTAGGCGTACTGATCGGAAAACATAAAATGGCGCCGGTGCTGAGCCCTAAAAAATCAATAGAGGGAGCAGTTGGAGGAGTTGCAGGAGCAGCAGGTCTCGGCGCTGCCTATGCGGTGGTTATTCATGCCCCGGTAATGGAATATGCAGTGATCTGCGCAGTGGGAGCCCTGATTTCCATGGTTGGCGATCTGGCAGCATCCGCCATTAAAAGAAACAGAGGAATCAAAGATTATGGAAAGCTGATTCCGGGACATGGAGGCATTCTTGACCGTTTCGACAGTGTGATCTTTACTGCTCCTGTTATCTATTACATGGCAAAATTTATTCTGGGTATATAAAAACAGATTACAAAATACCCTATAAGGAGTCAATATGAAAAAAATTGCAATTTTAGGTTCTACAGGCTCTATCGGAACACAGACACTGGAGGTTGTCCGTGCCAATGGAGATATTCAGGTTCTGGGAATCAGCGCCGGAAGAAACATAAAAAAGCTGGAGGAGCAGGCAAGAGAATTTTGTCCCAGGCTTGTTGCCGTGTGGGAGGAAGACGCGGCCAGGGAACTGAGGGTAAAGCTTCAGGATACAGATGTAAAAGTTGTTTCAGGAATGGAAGGACTTCTGGAACTGGCTTCTATGGAAGAAACAGAAATCCTGGTAACTGCTATCGTGGGAATGCTGGGCATCCGCCCTACCATTGAGGCGATCCGGGCAGGCAAGGATATTGCGCTTGCCAATAAGGAGACTCTTGTTACGGCAGGCCATCTGATCATGCCTATGGCGGAAAAATACGGTGTCAGGATCCTTCCTGTTGACAGTGAACACAGCGCAGTGTTCCAGTGCCTGAACGGAGAACGGCGGGAAGAAATACATAAGCTTCTGATCACAGCGTCCGGCGGTCCTTTCCGCGGCAGAAAAAGAAAAGATCTGGAGCAGGTGACTCTGGCTGATACGCTGAAGCATCCCAACTGGGTAATGGGACAGAAGATCACAGTAGATTCTGCAACTCTTGTCAACAAGGGACTGGAAGTGATGGAAGCAAAATGGCTTTTTGATGTGGAGCTTGACCGGATCCAGGTAGTGGTACAGCCTCAGAGCGTCATTCACTCTATGGTGGAATTTAAGGACGGAGGTATTATGGCGCAGCTGGGAACGCCGGATATGCGTCTGCCTATTCAGTATGCTCTTTATTATCCGGAAAGAAGATACCTGGACGGTGAGAGACTTGATTTTGCAAAGCTTGGGCAGATTACCTTTGAAGAGCCTGATATGGAGACTTTTCTGGGACTTCCAATGGCAATTCAGGCAGCCCGGGAGGGCGGTTCCATGCCGACTGTTTTTAATGCGGCAAACGAGCTTGCAGTAAAGAAATTCCTTCATGAGGAAATACGTTTTCTGGATATTTATGATATTATCGGGCAGTCTATGGGAAGACATAAAAAAACAGAGTCTCCTGATCTGGATGAAATCCTGGCAGTAGAAAACGAGACATATCAGTGGATTGAAAGCAGGTGGTAAATTGAAGATTCTGATTGCTGTCATTATATTCAGCGTGATTATTATCATACATGAGCTTGGACATTTCCTTCTGGCGAAAAAAAACGGAATTGTGGTAACAGAGTTTTCTCTTGGCATGGGTCCGCGGCTTTTCAGCACGCAGAAGGGAGAAACGAGGTATTCCATTAAGCTTTTTCCTATTGGCGGATCCTGTGCCATGCTGGGAGAGGATACAGGTGAAGAAGAACTTCCCGGAACTTTTAATGCTGCCCCGGTGTGGGGAAGGATTTCTGTTGTAGCGGCAGGCCCGATATTTAACTTTATTCTGGCATTTCTTTTATCTGTGATCATTACCGGCTTTGTGGGATATGATCCGGCAGAGATCATGGAAGTGGAAAAGGGCTCTCCTGCGGCAGAAGCCGGGCTTCGGAAAGGAGATGTTGTTACAGAGTTTGACGGCTATACGATAGATGTTGCCCGTGATCTGTATGTGTATTCTTATCTGAATGAACTTCAGGAAGAGCCGGTTACCATGAAGGTGCGCCGTAACGGGGAAGAAAAAACATTTACCTATACCCCGGATGTGTCGGTTCGCTATCTTCTGGGCTTCAATCGTTCTGATACAGATTCCATGGAGGTTCTTTCTCTGATCGAGGGAATGCCTCTGGAGGCTGCGGGACTTCAGGAGGGGGATGTGATCACTTCCATTGACGGAACCAGGATTCCTGACGGAAAAGCGTACGAAAACTATATTGCAGAGCATCCCCTTTCTGACAAAGAGGTTGAGATTACTTATGAACGTGACGGACTGGAATATTCCGCAGAGATTACTCCAAAGGAATACAGAACCCCAATCCCCGGATTTTCCTACAATATGGGATATACTAGGGCAGAAGGATTCCAGGTTCTGAAGTATGCGGCTCTGGATATCAAATATATGATCCGCACCACGCTTCTGAGTCTTAAAGAACTGGTGACAGGAGGACTTGGAGTGAAGGATCTCAGCGGCCCTGTGGGAGTTGTGGATGCCATTGGAACTACCTATGAAGAAAGTAAAAGTGCGGGAACTCTGATGCTTTGGATGAATATGCTGAATATGGCCGTGCTTCTTTCAGCAAACCTTGGCGTTATGAATCTTCTGCCCCTTCCTGCTCTGGATGGAGGGCGTCTTGTATTTCTTTTTATAGAGGCAGTGCGCAAAAAGCCCATTAACCGTGAAGTGGAAGGTATGGTTCATTTTGCGGGCCTGATGCTTTTGATGGCGCTGATGGTTGTTGTCATGTATAACGATATTCTTAAAATATTCTGATCGTATAAAAGCCGGGGAATCCGGCTTTTGTGCTTTTTATTTCATGGAGGAGCAGATTGAAAAAAAGATATGGAAAGGGTGTGTTTGTCCTTCTGATAGCAGCTCTGGTGTCTGCGGGAGGCATTGGAGCTGCCTGCTTTTTTACACAGCAGGCAGGGGAGAAAAAGCTTCAGAAAGAGGAAACGGAAATGCTGAAAGCAGAGAGCGGATATCTGGAGTCAGGAGCACCGGAAAAGGCCGGTCCCTATCCGGAATACCAGAGTGAATCCGGGAAAATGGAAAAGAGAGAAGACCTGCAGGATACAGAAACTGAAAAGGAGAAAAAGAAAAAAGCAGAGGAAGAACGAAAAAAGAAAGAAGAAGAGAAAAGGCAAAGGGAGGAAGCAGAGGCCAGGATAAAGAAAGTAGAAAAAATGCTGGCAAAGCTGTATGATCCGGATTCTGATTCTGTTGCAATGAATACGTCAAAAAACAGTAAAATTTTTCAGGATGCACAGACAGAAATGTGGAAGCTTCCTCTGTCTTATGATCGGAAACGTCAGGAATTTCAAAAAATCGTAGACCGTATATCAGATGAATGGGATTACATAAATGACGATCTGCATTATGAGACAGAAACATTGAAAATATCCGCGCAGGAAAAAGACACCGGCTATACAAAATACTGGGTCTGTCATGTGGAAACCTTCAGTCCCCGGCAGCTGTGTTCGGCTCTTTGCGGAGGAACCTACGGAAATCCCCGCAAACCGGTTTCGGAGGAGCTTGCTGCTCATAACGGAGTGATCGGGGTAAATGGAAGCGGATTTTCTTATGGAACGGGCATACCTGCTCCTGGAAAAACCATGATCAAAAACGGAAAGATTTATAATGATGTGTATTCCAATGGAAATATTTTTTGTGTGACCCAGGATGGCGGCATGTTTACTGCGGCAGCCGGAATGACGGCTGAGACTATGATAAACCGGGGCGTGAAGGATACCTACTGTTTTGGCCCTACCCTGATAGAAAACGGAAAGGCATCAGAAATATCCGGTCAGTTTACCCAGACAGCCCGATATCAGAGAACGGCAGTGGGAATGGTGAATCCGGGAGAATACTATCTTGTGGCAGTTGACGGAAAAGGAGCCGGAGGCTCTGAGGGCATGACTTATCAGGAGCTTCAGCAGGTGTTTCTGGATCTGGGATGTGAGTATGCTTATCATCTTGACGGGGGAGGCTCCACAACCCTTGTGTTTAAAGGCAGGGTTCTGAACATGCTCACCGATGGAGGAAAAGAACGTCCCTGCGGTGACATTCTGTATTTTATTGATGCAGGCGACGGCGCAGAAGGGGAAGAAATTGTAGTTCATGAAAACGAGGCAATGATACGCCCTTCCAGTGGAAAGAGCAGTCTGAAATAAGTCTGTGTATAAACAAAGAGAAAAACGCATAAAATGCTGTAAAACTGTTTTTTGGAGAGCTGAATGAATCAGTTATATTCCCACAGAAAACGCAGCGGACTGAGAATGCAGCAGGAAGACACTTCCAGAGGCGGTCTGCAGGTAACGGTTCTTACAGAAGACGGAACAAGACCGGTAGAGGATGCGGTGGTAAGGATTTCCTATACAGGAGAACCGGACCGTACCGTGGAGGAGGTAAAAACAGATTCTTCAGGTCAGACGCCGGTTCTGGAGCTTAAGTCCCCTCCTCTGGAATACAGTATGGAGCCTTCAGAAGAACAGCCTTATGCCGAATATACCATTCAGATACAGGCAGAAGGATTTGAGAGAGAAGAAATCGCAGGAACGGAAGTCCTTCCGGATGTTCTTGCCCAGCAGCCTGTCAGACTGAGGTTCCAGTCACGGCAGAGCTTTGACAGGATCGTGATCGGCCCTCACACGCTGTTTGCAGAGTACCCGCCCAAAAATCCGGAAGCGGAGATCAAGCCTGTCAATGAAACTGGAGAGATTGTTTTAAGCAAGGTTGTGATTCCGGAATATGTAATTGTCCATAACGGTCCGGTAGGAGACCGCTCGGCAGGTAATTATTATGTGCGATATAAGGATTATATAAAAAATGTGGCAAGCAGTGAAATTTATGCTACCTGGCCGGACGATACCATACGGGCCAATGTTCTTGCCATTATGTCGTTTACTCTGAACAGGGTGTATACAGAATGGTACCGGAATAAAGGCTATGATTTTACCATTACCTCATCTACTGCCTATGACCATAAATGGATTTACGGAAGAAATGTGTTTGACAGTATTTCTAAGATCGTGGATGAGCTGTTTGAAAATTATCTGTCCCGTCCGGATGTGCGCCAGCCGATCCTTACTCAGTACTGCGACGGGCAGCGTGTACAGTGCAGGGACAGAGGCTGGATGACCCAGTGGGGAAGTAAAACCCTTGGGGATCAGGGCTATTCTCCCATAGAGATCCTGCGTTATTTTTACGGGGATGATATGTATATTAATGTTGCGGAAGAGGTTTCCGGAGTTCCGGCTTCCTGGCCCGGGTATGATCTGGACATTGGAGCTACAGGGGCAAAGGTGCGGCAGCTTCAGGAGCAGATCAATACAATCTCCCGGTCTTATCCTGCAGTTCCTTCGATAAATGCAGACGGTATTTACGGACAGAGGACAGCAGATGCGGTGCGGAGATTTCAGGGGGTGTTTGGTCTTCCTGAGACAGGGATTACCGATTATCCCACCTGGTATAAAATACAGGAGATCTATGTGGCGGTCAGCCGGATCGCGGAGTTGAACTGAGATAAATATTGCGAAAAAGCAAAACATTTGCGAAAAATAAAAAAATTAAAAAAAGGTATTGACTTTGTCTGCTGGTTTTGATATACTACAATTCGTCGTGAGGGAGAAACAAAATAATCCCAAAGAAATGCGATATGCGGAAGTGTCGGAACTGGCAGACGAGCAAGACTAAGGATCTTGTAAGCATTGCGCTTGTGTGGGTTCAAGTCCCATCTTCCGCATTCACAGTAAAAACTGTGAAAAAGTTATTGACAAATTTGTTGATGACTGATATACTAAAATCTGTCGCGAGGGAGAAACAAAATAATCCCGAAGAAATGCGATATGCGGAAGTGTCGGAACTGGCAGACGAGCAAGACTAAGGATCTTGTAAGCATTGCGCTTGTGTGGGTTCAAGTCCCATCTTCCGCATTCTGATTTAGAACTCTTGATATCACAGAGATTGATGTGATGTTAAGAGTTTTTTGCATACTGACAAGATCTTTTTAATAAGTCTGAGAGTTTATATAGTCTTGCCTGTTTAATAAACCCGTGTCGGGAAAAATCCATATGCTTATTTTTTTGAAAAAAAGAGGAATTTGAAGCTTTGTGTAGAATATAATTAATAAGAGGTATTTTGTCATTCTGTGGAGGAATTGCCTATGAATATAAGAGAAAGCATGGAAAAAAGGGAACTGGAGCTTTTAAGTCCCTATGCTTCCTTCAGTGTCCGGTCCAGGGGGCGGGAGAGGGAGGAAGAGGAATGTGATGTGCGCACGGTATTTCAGCGGGACAGAGACAGGATTCTTCACAGCAAGGCTTTTCGCAGGCTGAAGGATAAGACTCAGGTTTTTCTGGCGCCTCAGGGAGATCATTACAGAAACCGTCTCACTCATACACTGGAGGTTTCTCAGATTGCCCGTACCATTGCCAAGGCTCTCAGACTGAATGAGGATCTGGTGGAGGCCATTGCGCTGGGCCATGATCTGGGACATACACCTTTTGGTCACGCCGGAGAAAAGGCTCTGAATGAGATCAGTCCGGGCGGCTTTGCCCACTATAAGCAGAGCGCACGGGTGGTGCAGGTTCTGGAGAAGGACGGCGAAGGGCTGAACCTGACCTGGGAGGTCATTGACGGCATCCTGAATCACCGTACCAGCGGAAATCCTTCTACTCTGGAAGGTCAGGTGGTAAGGTTTTCTGATAAGATCGCCTATCTGCATCATGACATGGACGACGCGCAGAGAGCAGGAATTATTACAGAGGATGATATCCCTGTAACCATGAGAATGCTTCTGGGTTATACCACAAGAGAGCGGCTGAATACCTTTGTACATGACATTATAGAAAACAGTATGGACAGAGACCGGATCCAGATGTCAGAGGAGATACAGGAAGCCTTTATGGATCTCAGGGAGCTGATGTTCCGGAGCGTTTATGATCACCGGGAGGCTAAGCGCGAGGAAAAAAAGGCGATCAATATGCTGAAGGAGCTGTATCGGTATTATATAGAGCATCCGGAGGCAATGTCCAGAGAGTACCGGGAGCTGCTTTTAAAAGGAGAGTCCACAGACAGAGCGGTCTGTGATTATCTCTCCGGAATGACAGACCAGTATTCTATGGCAAAGTTCCGGGAAATTTACATACCTCAGTCATGGGACAGCTATTAAATAACAGAGGAGGATGTCTATGCGCTATTCAGACGATATCATTGAAGAAGTACGAAGCAAAAATGATATTGTAGACGTAGTATCCCAATATGTAAGACTTACAAAAAAGGGAAATTCCTATTTTGGCCTGTGCCCTTTTCATAACGAAAAAACCCCCTCGTTTTCCGTAACGCCAGGCAAGCAGATGTATTACTGCTTTGGCTGCGGAGCAGGAGGAAATGTATTTAATTTTATTATGGAGTATGAGAATTATACCTTTGGAGAGGCGCTGAAGCATCTGGCAGACAGGGCGGGGGTGGAGCTTCCGAAGATCGAATACTCCAGAGAGGTGAGACAGAAGGCTCAGGAAAAAGCAGAGCTTCTGGAGATCAATAAACAGGCGGCGCAGTATTTTTATTATCAGCTTCGCACAGAAAAAGGTCAGACAGGCCTTGATTATCTGAAAAACCGGGGACTCAGCGAGGAGACTATGAGAAAGTTTGGACTGGGATATTCGGACCGGATAGGCGGAGGCCTGTACCGTTATCTGAAAGCCAAAGGCTATCCGGATGACCGGCTGAGAGAGTCTGGGCTTTTTAATGTGGACGAGCGGCACGGAATGTATGATAAATTCTGGAACCGGGTGATCTTTCCGATCATGGATGTAAATAACAGGGTCATTGGCTTTGGCGGACGCGTTATGGGAGATGCGAAGCCTAAATATCTCAACTCTCCGGAAACAAAGATTTTTGATAAAAGCAGGAATCTTTACGGGCTGAACATTGCCCGGACCACAAGGAAAAAATATCTGATCCTCTGCGAGGGCTATATGGATGTGATCTCCATGCACCAGGCTGGCTTTACCAACGCGGTGGCATCTCTGGGAACAGCGCTTACTTCAGGACATGCAAGTCTTCTGAAGCGCTATACTCAGGAAGTGCTGCTTTTATATGACAGTGATGAAGCGGGAATCCGGGCGGCGCTCAGGGGAATTCCGATCCTTCGGGAGGCAGGAGTAAATTCCAGAGTTGTCAGTCTGAAGCCCTATAAGGACCCGGATGAATTTATCCGGAATATGGGACCGGAGGCCTTTGAACAGAGGCTTGAAGAGGCCAGGGACAGCTTTCTGTTCCGGGTTGAGGTGGCGGAAAACGAATTTTCCATGAATGATCCTCAGGGTCAGAATCAGTTTTTTGAGCGGTGTGCACAGATGCTTCTGGAACTGAAGGATGAGCTGGAACGAAATCTTTACATCGACGCTGTCGTTAAAATATACAGAGGACGTTATGGGATCAGCAGTGAGGATCTGAGAAAGCGTGTGAATACACTGGCTTTAAAGGGGACTCCTGCAGAGCACCGGACTCAGCCGAAATCCGGTTCACCGGAAAAAAAGAAAAAGGAGTCGGCGTCAGACACTTCCCAGAAGCTTATGCTTACCTGGCTTGTTACTTATCCGAAGATATTTGACAAGGTAGCCCAGTATCTGACTCCGGAGGATTTTGTTGTTCCCCTTTACCGGGAGGTGGCTCAGATGCTGTTTCAGCAGAGAGAAGAGGGCGAAATAAATCCTGCAAGACTTCTGAACAGCTTTCCGGACAGCGAGGAACAGAGAGAGGTGGCTTCTTTATTTAACGCCACGATTCACCTGGAAACGCAGCAGGAACAGGATCAGGCATTTGCGGACACGCTTCTCCGAATCAAGCAGGAAAGTCTTGCGGAAAAGAACAGAAACTGGGATCCGTCCGATCTTCAGGGTCTGCAGAAGCTTGTAAAAGCAAAAAAAGAACTGGAGGATCTTGGCAGAAAACGCCGGGAACTGCATATTTCTTTTGAATAAGGATAAAATATAAACACTATATGGAGGGATTAAGCACCTATGGAAATGAATATGGGTAAATTCAGTGAGAAACTGGTAGAACTTCTGGAGCTTGCCAAAAAGAAAAAAAATGTGCTGGAATATCAGGAGATCAATGACTTTTTTAAGGATCAGAATCTGGAAGTGGACCAGATGGAAAAGGTGTTTGACTTTCTTGAAGCAAGTGGGGTAGATGTGCTCCGCATTACAGGAAATGACGAGGAACTGATCCTGGATGATGACATGGACATTGACAAGCTGGACGACGAGGAAGAGGTGGAGCTTGACAAGATCGATCTTTCTGTTCCGGAAGGCGTCAGCATAGAGGATCCTGTCCGCATGTATCTGAAGGAGATCGGTAAGGTCAGTCTTCTGACTGCAGACGAGGAGATCGAGCTTGCGCAGCGAATGGAAAAAGGCGATGAAAATGCAAAGAAACGTCTTGCAGAAGCAAATCTTCGTCTTGTTGTCAGCATTGCAAAGCGCTATGTGGGAAGAGGAATGCTTTTCCTTGATCTTATCCAGGAAGGAAATCTGGGTCTTATCAAGGCGGTAGAAAAGTTTGATTACCGCAAAGGATATAAATTCAGTACCTATGCTACCTGGTGGATCCGCCAGGCTATCACAAGAGCCATTGCAGACCAGGCCAGAACCATTCGTATTCCGGTTCATATGGTAGAGACCATCAATAAGCTTATCCGCGTTTCCCGTCAGCTGCTTCAGGAGCTTGGACGCGAACCAAGTCCGGAGGAGATCGCAGAAGAAATGGATATGTCTGTGGACCGTGTACGCGAGATCCTGAAGATCTCCCAGGAGCCGGTTTCTCTGGAAACACCGATCGGTGAGGAAGAGGACAGCCATCTTGGCGACTTTATCCAGGATGATAATGTCCCGGTTCCGGCAGATGCTGCAGCCTTTACTCTTTTAAAGGAGCAGCTGATCGAGGTTCTTGGAACCCTGACAGAAAGAGAGCAGAAGGTTCTTCGTCTCAGATTCGGTCTTGATGACGGACGCGCCCGCACTCTGGAAGAGGTGGGAAAAGAATTTAATGTTACCAGAGAGCGTATCCGTCAGATTGAGGCAAAGGCGCTGCGCAAGCTCCGTCATCCAAGTCGCAGCCGCAAGCTGAAGGATTATCTGGATTAAGGAGCAGGACATGCAGTTATCATTGAGACTGTCTGCCATTGCAGAGATGGTGACAGAAGGAAACCGGCTGGTAGATGTGGGATGCGATCATGGATATCTGCCGGTATACCTGATACTTGAAAAAAAGATTCCCCGGGCGATCGCCGCAGATGTGGGGAAAGGACCTTTGTCCAGAGCCAGGGAGCACATTCATCAGTATGGACTGGATAACTACATAGAAACAAGACTTTCTGACGGTCTGAAGGAGATAGGCAAAGAAGAGGGGGACACTCTTGTGATTGCCGGAATGGGAGGCCCTCTGATGGAAAAAATCCTGACAGAGGGAGAGGAAACCCGAAAGGGCTTCCGGGAACTGATCCTTCAGCCCCAGTCAGACATTCCTCATGTAAGGAAATTTCTTTTTGAAAATGGATACCATATTGTAAATGAAGAAATGGTTCTTGAAGAGGGAAAATTTTATCCGTTGATGAAGGCTGTTCCCGGAAAAGCAGACAGAGAGTGGACAGAAGAAGAGCTGGAATTCGGAAAGTTTCTTCTGGAAAAATGTCATCCGGTTCTGAGACAGTATCTGGAACGGGAACTCAGGATCCGAAAGGAGATCCTTGAGCGCCTGAAGGATGCTCCGGGAGCTTCGGCAGGACAGCGCAGACAGGAAGTAGAGGAGGAAAAGCGGAAGATCCTTACCGCTTTAAAACGATATGAAGGTTAGAGAACTGACAGACTGGCTGGAGGGAGAATATCCCGGAAATATGGCAGAAGACTGGGACAATGTAGGACTTCTGGTAGGAGATGACGGGCAGGAGGTACATCATGTGTTTCTTGCTCTGGATCTTACGGAGGCTGTGCTGGAGGAAGCTGTGAAAGCGCAGGCGGATATGATCATTACTCATCATCCAATGATTTTCCGTGGCATGAAAAAGATCAATAATCACGATTTTACAGGCAGAAAGGTGCTGTCACTGATCCGCCATAATATTTCGTATTTTGCCATGCACACCAATTATGATGTAATGGGAATGGCAGAGCTCAGCGCAGATTATCTGAAACTGAAAGAACGTCAGGTCCTTTCTGTGACAGCAGAAACAGAGCAGGGGCCGCAGGGGTTCGGACGCGTGGGAAAGCTTCCTGAACCAATGAGCCTTAAAGAATGTGCTCTTTATGTAAAGGAAGCTCTGTCCCTGAATGACGTAAGGCTTTATGGTGAGCCGGAACAGATGGTAGAAACAGCAGCGGTATGTACGGGCAGCGGAAAAAGCATGATTCCGGATGCGCTGAAAAAGGGCGCCCAGGTCTATATTACAGGAGACATTGACCACCATACAGGCATTGATGCCACAGCGCAGGGGCTGGCAGTGATCGATGCCGGACATTACGGAACAGAATATATTTTTATGGAAGCAGTAAGCAGGAAGCTTTCAGCAGAATTTCCGGAGCTGAAGGTTTCATGCGCCCGTATAGTAAGCCCATATACTTTATTATAACCTAAAATTCACAGAGCCTGAAAGGCTGCAGAGAGCGAAGGACAGGAGGCGTGAGGCTTTATGGAACAGAATATGCGAAAGGTCGAAATCGGCGGGACAGTAAAAGAGTATCCACAGGGAACTGCGTATGGAGAGATTGTAAAAGACTTCCGGGAACTCTGGGATGCTCCGGTGATCCTTGTGACAGTCAACGGGAAGCTGGAAGAACTGCACAAGAAGCTGAAGAAGGACTGCAGGCTGGAGCTTGTGACAACAAAGGACAGTATTGGACATGAGACCTATAAAAGAAGTGTGTGCATGCTTCTTTTAAAAGCTATTTATGATGTTGCGGGCAAGGATGGCGCAGACAATGTGGTGATCCATTATTCGGTAGGCTCCGGATATTATTTTACCATAAAGCAAAGTTCAGCCCCTGATCAGGAGCTTCTGGACCGGGTAAAGGCCAGGATGCATGAGCTTGCAGAGGCAAACCTTCCCATCCAAAAGCGTTCTGTCAGTACCCATGAAGCGGTTGAGCTTTTCCATAAACACGGGATGTATGACAAAGAGCAGCTTTTTCGCTATCGGAGAGTATCCAGGGTAAACCTTTACAGTATTGGGAATTATGAGGATTACTTTTACGGATATATGGCAAGCCATACCGGTTATCTCAGATACTTTGATCTGAAGCCTTATGACGAAGGCTTTGTACTGGAACTTCCGGAAAGGAACAGACCGGATGAGATCCCGCCTTTTGCGCCTGAGGAAAAAATCTTTCAGGTTCAGAAAGAATCTCAGGAGTGGGTGGAAAAACTGGATATTTCCTGTGTGGGAGATCTGAATGACAGGATCACAGGCGAGGGGATCCAGAATATCCTTCTGGTTCAGGAGGCTCTTCAGGAGGCAAAGATTTCCGGGATCGCAGAAAGGATCGCAGAAGCCGGCAATAAAAAATTTGTCATGATCGCCGGTCCTTCTTCTTCAGGAAAAACAACGTTTTCTCACAGACTGAGTATTCAGCTGAGAGCCCATGGCATGCGGCCTCATCCCATTGCCGTGGATAATTATTTTGTGAACAGAGAGAACACCCCTCTGGATGAGTTTGGAGAAAAGAACTACGAATGTCTGGAAGCCATTGACGTAGAACAGTTTAATAAAGACATGCTGGCGCTTTTAAGCGGCGAGAGAGTGGAGCTTCCGGTATACAATTTCAAAACCGGCATGAGGGAATACAGAGGAGATTTTCTTCAGCTGGGGAAGGAAGACGTGCTTGTGATCGAGGGTATCCACGGGCTGAACGACAGATTAAGCTATGGGCTTCCGATGGAAAACAAGTTTAAAATCTACATCAGCGCTTTGACGCAGCTGAATATTGACGAGCATAACCGGATCCCTACCACAGACGGACGACTGATCCGCAGGATCGTCAGGGACGCCCGGACAAGAGGAATCTCCGCAAAGGAAACCATTGCCCGCTGGCCTTCTGTGCGCAGAGGTGAGGAGGCGAATATTTTTCCGTTCCAGGAACAGGCGGATGTAATGTTTAATTCAGCTCTGGTATATGAGCTGGCATGTCTGAAGCTTTATGCAGAACCTCTCCTGTTTGGAATTGATCAGAAGGAGCCGGAATATGTGGAGGCAAAACGTCTCCTGAAGTTCCTGGACTATTTTGTAGCAGTTCCAAGCGAGGCGGTTCCCCATAATTCCATTTTAAGAGAATTTGTAGGAGGAAGCTGTTTTGATGTATAGAAATCTTTCTTTACATCTTGAGTAAACCGTGTTAAAATAGCTTTTGCGCAAGCAGGCCAGGTGATCGCGGCTGTACAGACGAAAGGGTGCAGACGAGGAAAGTCCGGGCTTCACAGGGCAGGATGCCGGATAACGTCCGGTGGAGGTGACTCCCAGACCAGTGCAACAGAAATAAACCGCCTTCTCTATGAAGGTAAGGGTGGAAAGGCAGTGTAAGAGACTACCGCCTCGCTGGTAACAGAGAGGGCACATGTAAACCCCATCCGAAGCAAGACCGGATAAAGACGATGTGGCGGCCCGTCACGTTTTAGGTAGGTTGCTTGATCTTACTGGCGACAGTAAGGCTAGATAGATGACCGTTCAACGACATAACCCGGCTTATCGTTTTGCTTTTACACGATATATTTTTAGAATTTATGAGACAATCGCTTTGAAGTGATTGTCTTTTTGCTATTAAAAGTTGCTACATATACTATAATCAGAAATATTAAATTTAAACAAACTATTGACTGATAAATTTGGAAGGAGTAGGATAAAGATACAATAGAAGTAAACAGAAAGGGGCGTTTTTTATGACAACGTATTTCATGATTTTTTTAACAATTGTCACAGTTTTTGTTGTTGCAGCAGGATTGATTAAAGTTGGAAAAGTACCGAAAATGCCTGCTTTCTACCGCAACATGATTAGAGAAGGTGTTTTCAACCGATTGATTTTCAAGAATTATTTTTTCAGAAAAGTGTTAGAACATGGAAAACAATTGCCGGAAACAGAGATTGAAAATGTGTGTAGTTTATACAGAGGAGGGGACTGTGGGGAAAAAGAAAATTTAGCGAATATGTAAAATATTTTTTAGCAAAGGACTGGGTGGCAAATTAGCCATCCAGTCCTTAAATAATGCTTGTCTTTATTATCTGCTATACTTTTCTTCACAATATTTGCAGCGGTATACTTCGTTTTCAGGATCGGTCAACACGAACACGTGATCCAGTTCCTGCTCAATAGAAGTGATGCAGCGAGGATTTTTGCATTTGATTACGTTTGTGATTTCTTTTGGAAGTTTCAAACGTTTTTTCTCAACAATTTTTTCATCCTGAATGATGTTGATTGTGATATTGTGATCAATAAAGCCGAGGATATCCAAATCGATTACGTCGATTGGGCATTCGATTTTCATAATGTCTTTTTTCCCCATCTTATTGCTTTTTGCATTTTTGATGATTGCAACGCAGCAATCTAATTTATCCAGTCTCAAATAGTGATAGATGTCCATGCTTTTTCCGGCCTGAATATGGTCAAGTACAAAGCCTTCGGAAATACCACTGACATTCAATGTATTTTTTACCATGATATATTTCCTTTCTCTCTATGGTTAATTATTATTATGAAACTTTGATCTCCAGCAAAGTGAGTATGAGTGCCATACGTACATACACACCGTATTGTACCTGTTTAAAATAAGCGGCACGTGGGTCTTTGTCTACTTCGACAGAAATCTCGTTGACACGTGGAAGTGGATGAAGCACAAGCATATCCTTTGGTGCAAGTTCCATCTTTTTCGCATCCAATATATAAAAATCTTTCATACGAACGTAATCATCTTCGTTAAAGAAACGTTCTTTTTGCACCCTTGTCATGTAGAGCAGGTCCAGTTCCGGAAGCGCTTCTTCCATACGAACCACCTCTTTGTAAGGCACGTTTTGTTTGTCTAGCACATCTTTGCGGATATAACTTGGCAGACGCAGCTCTTCCGGTGAAATCAAAACAAATTTGATATTCGGGTAACGTACCAGTGCGTGAATGAGAGAGTGAACCGTACGTCCGAATTTCAAATCACCGCAAAGACCGATTGTGAGATTGTCAAGTCTGCCTTTTAAAGAACGGATTGTCAAAAGATCGGTTAAAGTCTGTGTCGGATGTTGATGTCCGCCGTCACCGGCATTGATGACAGGGATAGAAGAATGTCTGCAGGCAACCATAGGCGCACCTTCCTTTGGATGTCTCATCGCACAGATGTCTGCATAGCAGGAAATCATGCGGATTGTGTCAGATACGCTCTCCCCCTTGGCGGCGGAACTGGAATCCGCGGAAGAAAATCCTAAAATACTTCCCCCCAAATTTAACATTGCGGCTTCGTGACTAAGTCTTGTTCGAGTGCTCGGTTCGTAGAATAAAGTTGCAAGCTTTTTGCCGTCGCAGGCGTGTGCATATTTTTCAGGATTGGCTTCAATATCGTCTGCCAAATCCAAAATTTCATCTAATTCTTCGACTGTAAAGTCTAATGGACTCATTAAGTGTCTCATGGTAACCTCCTAGTTTATCGATAAGTTAATAAATCTTGTACAGATTTTCGCTTTGGAGCTTCGGGAGCAACATCAGGATAACCGATGGCAATCAAGGCAGCCAGTTCCTGTCCTTCCGGGATGTCCAACAATTCTGTGATTGCATCTTCGTCCCAGATTCCCATGATTACAGTGCCAAGACCGGCTTCATGTGCAGCAAGACAAAATGTCTGGCAGGCAGCACCGACATCGAACATCTGCCAACGGTCTTCCTTTTTGGTTGAAAAAGAACCATCTCGCTCATAACCGCAGCGCCCTTTGATAAAAGTTACAGCAATTAATGTTGAAACTTGTCTGATAATATTCGAATTATAGTCTGGGGTGAATTCATCGGCAATTTTATTGAGAATAGAAGTGTCTTCAATTGCGATGTAACGAGTAATCTGAGTGTTTTTCCAGGAAGGAGAATAAGATGCTGTAGAGATAATAGATTCCAATAATGAATGGTCAATACAGCCTTTCTTGTACTTACGAATACTTCTTCGCCCTTTCATACATTCTGTTGCGTTCATATAAAATATCCTCCTATTTGAAAATCTATTTTTATTATCATATAATAAACAGATTTTTTTTTCAACTCTTATATTTATCAAATATAGATTTTGTCTGAAAAATGTATTATAATAATTTTTAATTTGGGCAGGAGGAGAGAAGGATGGCGACTTTAGAAGAGTTAAGAGCACAGTTAGATGGAATTGATAATGAGATCATCGAATTATATAAAAAGAGAATGGATGTCTGTATGGAGATTGGAGACATCAAGATCAGTGCGGGCAATAAAGTGTTTGACAAGCAAAGGGAGCGGGAAAAACTGGCAGCAGTTGCCGCAAAGGTGACGGAGGAGTTTCACAAAAAAGGAGTGCAGGAACTGTTTGAACAATTGATGTCTTTAAGCCGCAAGCTGCAGTATCAGCTTTTGACAAAACGGGGGGCGCTAGGAAGACTGCCGTTTATCGGCGTGGACAAATTAGATTGGGAGAATTCGAGAATTGTCTTTCAGGGAACGGAAGGAGCATATAGCCAGGCGGCGATGGAGATGTATTTTGGAAAAGATACCAATAGTTTTCATGTGCAGACTTTTCGAGATGCGATGGAGGCAATCGAAGAGGGATCGGCCGACTTTGCGGTACTTCCGATTGAGAACTCTTCTGCGGGTGCAGTCAATGAGGTGTATGATCTGCTTGTGGAATTTGAAAATTATATCGTAGGAGAAGTGGTTCTCCCAATCAATCATACATTATCAGGAGTGAAGGGAACGACATTAGACCAGATTGAACGTGTATATTCTCATCCACAGGCATTGATGCAGAGCGCAAAATTTTTGGACGCACACAGAGACTGGCAGCAGATCAGCGTGGCAAATACTGCTGTTGCCGCAAAAAAAGTATTGGAAGATCAAGATCAGAGAAAGGCTGCAATTTGCAGCGAATATGCAGCGCGTCTGTATGGATTGGAAATTTTGGAGGAGAAGATCAATCATAATGATAATAATTCCACGCGTTTTATTATCGTGACAAACCAAAAGATTTTTTTGAAGGATGCATCGAAGATCAGTATTTGCTTTGAAGTGTCACATGAAAGCGGAACGCTGTATCATCTGTTATCTCATTTTATTTATAATAATCTGAGCATGACAAAGATTGAGTCAAGACCGGTGGAAGGACGTACCTGGGAATATCGGTTCTTTGTGGATTTTGAAGGAAATATGGCAGATGGGGCTGTGAAAAATGCGATCCGGGGGTTGCGCGAGGAGTCTAAAAGCTTGAAAATTTTAGGAAATTATTCATCGAAAGAAGGCGTATAAAATGAGAACAAAGGAACTGATGCTGTACAAACATATGGAACATGAAGAGCTTTTGCGTGATATGACATTTTTAATGGAAAATTGTGACAGCGACTATTACAATAAAGAAGATATGGCAGGACTTTTATTTGAATGTGTGAATGAACTGCTGGAGCTGGCAGCGGGATATGGGTTTGAAGGAAACCTTTGGCATAATTACCTGACATTTCTTTTGGTAAATGACGAGAATGCATACAGTACAGAGTGTGAGATTGTAGGCGAAATTGAGGGAAGCATCAACACGATCACGCTGCATGATTTTGAGATTTTCCGAGAGCTGTTTGCATATGATTTTACTATTTTAGAGAAGGCGCTGGGGGTGAACTGCCTTTCTGTACTGATGCATTATGAGAATGTCAAAGGACATGGGAAGGTATTCAATAAAAGAATCCGAGACCGTATCTGTGAGCTGAGCGAAAAGCTTGGAACATGTGAGAATGCAGAGGAATTCAAATGTACGATGACACAGTTTTATAAAGAATTCGGAGTGGGTAAGTTTGGGCTGCACAAGGCATTTCGTATCGAGCATACAGAAGCTGGGGCAGATATTGTCCCGATCACGAAGATTGCCCATGTACATCTGGATGACCTTGTGGGATATGAAATTGCAAAAAAGAAACTGATTGAGAATACAGAGGCATTTGTGAAAGGGAAAAAGGCGAATAACTGCCTGCTGTTCGGAGATGCAGGAACAGGAAAGTCTACTTCAATCAAGGCAATATTGAATCAGTATTATGATCAGGGACTTCGAATGATTGAGGTGTATAAACATCAGTTTCAGGATTTAAACGATGTGATTGCTCAGATAAAAAACAGAAACTATAAGTTCATTATCTATATGGACGATCTGTCTTTTGAGGAGTTTGAAATTGAATATAAATATCTCAAAGCAGTGATTGAGGGCGGATTGGAAAAGAAACCGGATAACATTTTAATCTATGCGACTTCAAACAGGCGGCATCTTGTGAGGGAAACATTTCGCGATAAGTCTGACCGAGATGAGGAATTGCATACGAACGATACTGTTCAGGAAAAATTATCACTGGTGGCAAGATTTGGAGTGACAATCTATTTTGGAGGTCCAAGTAAGAAAGAATTTCAGCAGATTGTGAAGACATTAGCTCAGAAAAATCAAATTAATATGCCGGAGGAAGAGCTTCTTCTAGAAGCCAATAAATGGGAGTTAAGTCACGGCGGTCTGTCAGGCAGGACAGCGCAGC
>ENA-OPSO01000038-OPSO01000038.1-human-gut-metagenome-genome-assembly--contig:-NODE-38-length-57009-cov-12.684254_pt1 | contig 57009 bp, 43 predicted proteins | sample MGYA00241455_ERZ501902 | MGnify/ENA primary metagenome ERZ501902 (study PRJEB25962, sample SAMEA2042405) | human gut metagenome | biome: human gut; feature: human-associated habitat; material: faeces...
CACGGAAGAGATCGGAAAGTATTACAACATGAAAACGCAGATATTTGAGGATGAAGTTTATTATATCTGCCATGACGGAAGAGAACTCCATCATATCAGGACCGAGAAAAAAGAACAGGCTGGTTATACACAAAACTTTGAGGTGTATGGATGTCCCGATTGCAGCGGCTGCATGCATAAAGCAAAATGTCTCTATAAATATGATGCTGAAAAAGATGCAGAGAAAAATAAGGTTATGAAGATCAATGAACAATGGGAAGCTTTAAAAGAAGAATCCCATGCAAACGTTCAGAGTGAGAAGGGAATATTAAACCGTCAGATCCGTTCCATCCAGACCGAGGGACATTTTGGAGACATCAAAGAAAACGACAGTTTCCGGAGGTTCAATTATCGGACATCAGAAAAAGTATACAAAGAATTTATGATGTATGCGATTGGAAGAAATATCAATAAATACCATCGTTTTCTTCATGATGAAATCAAGAAATTTGAGGGAAAAACCGAAGAAAAGGCTGCATAGAAAAAGAGCGTTTTCAAAAATGCAGTTAAGGGATTTTTGCGCCCTAAAATACATACAGGAAAGAGAAAAATAAAAATCTCCTATAGAAAATCAGGTATAAAAACGCTGAGTTCTACAGGAGATTCTTATTTTAAGATTTAGGAGCTAAAAATTGGTATTTCCCGACAGCCCCGTAAATAAACGAAATTTTATTATTTAATAATTACTTTGTCCAGATGCCACATATCATCTACATACTCCTGAATAGTACGGTCAGAAGTAAATTTTCCGCTGCAGGCAGTGTTCATCATTGCCATTCGAGCCCAGCGTTTTTCATCTCTGTAAGCCTCTTCCACTTTTTCCTGCGCTGCTGCATAAGCTCTGAAATCAGCCAGGATAAAGTACTGGTCAGCTTTGTCATAGCCGTTTCCATGAAGCAGAGAATCATACAGATCTCTGAACAGCTCTGTATCATTAGAGAAGGTTCCATTGATCAGTTCCATAAGAACCTGACGGATCTCACCATCTGTATTGTAGATCACATTCGGATCATAACCGCCATTGTTTTCATAGTTGATAACTTCATCAGAACTGAGGCCGAAAATAAAGGCATTTTCTTCGCCTACTTCCTCAACGATCTCCACATTGGCGCCGTCCATGGTTCCCAGTGTAGGAGCGCCGTTCAGCATAAACTTCATATTACCTGTACCGGAAGCTTCTTTACTTGCAGTAGAGATCTGCTCGGAAACGTCTGCTGCTGCAAAGATCATCTCTGCGTTGGATACACGGTAATTTTCAATGAATACAACTTTGATCTTGTTATCAATGGATTTATCGTTGTTTACAACATCTGCAACTGAGTTGATCAGCTTGATGATCTTTTTGGCACGGGCATAGCCTGCGGAAGCCTTTGCTCCGAAAATAAAGGTTCTTGGATAAAATTCCATACCCGGATTTCTTTTTATCTTATCATAAAGATAGATCACATGCAGGATATTCAGAAGCTGACGTTTGTACTCATGAAGTCTCTTAACCTGAACGTCAAAAATGGAATGAGGATCTACCTCGACACCATTATGTTCCAGAATATATTTTGCAAGGCGGACTTTGTTCTGGTATTTGATGTTCATAAACTCCTGCTGCGCTCTCTCATCATCCACATAAAGCTTCAGCTTGCTGATCTGAGAAAGATCTGTAATCCAGTCCGGACCGATGTGATCTGTTACCCAGTCTGCCAGAAGCTGATTTCCGTGAAGGAGGAAACGTCTCTGGGTGATGCCGTTTGTTTTGTTGTTGAATTTTTCCGGCATCATCTCATAGAAGTCTTTCAGCTCCTGATTTTTCAGGATCTCTGTATGAAGTCTGGCAACACCGTTTACAGAAAATCCTGCAACAATGGCAAGGTGAGCCATTTTTACCTGACCGTCATAAATAATTGCCATTTTCTTGATCTTCTCGTAGTTGCCCGGATATTTTGCCTGGATCTCAAGGATAAATCTGCGGTTGATCTCCTCAATGATCTGATATACACGGGGAAGCAGTCTGGAGAACAGCTCGATAGGCCATTTTTCCAGCGCCTCGGACATAATGGTATGATTGGTGTACGCAACACATTTTGTTGTAACCTCCCATGCCTCGTCCCATCCGAGACCTTCCTCATCCATAAGGATACGCATCAGCTCTGCAACAGCTACTGTAGGATGAGTATCGTTCATCTGGAATACAACTTTTTCATACAGCTTGCGGATATCGCTGTGATTTTTCTTGTACTTCTCGATTGCAGCCTGAAGACTTGCAGAAACAAAGAAATACTGCTGTTTCAGACGCAGTTCTTTACCTGCCATATGGTTATCGTTGGGATAAAGCACTTCCACGATATTACGGGCAAGGTTTTCCTGCTCTACAGCCTTTTTGTAATCGCCCTTGTCAAAGGAGTCCAGTCCAAAGTCTACAATCGGCTCTGCATCCCAGATGCGAAGGGTATTTACGATCTTATTATTATATCCCAGGATAGGCATGTCAAAAGGCACTGCCTTTACTGCCTGATATCCCTCGTGGATAAATCTGTTTGATCCGGTTGCCGGGTCATATTCCACACGGACATATCCGCCAAAGTGAACTTCCTTAGCATATTCCGGACGGCGCAGTTCAAAAGGATAACCGTTTTTCAGCCAGTTATCCGGAACCTCAAGCTGGAAACCATCCTTGATCTCCTGCTTGAACATACCGTAACGGTAACGGATACCGCAGCCATAGGCACAGTAATTCAGAGTTGCAAGAGAATCCAGGAAGCAGGCTGCCAGACGTCCAAGACCGCCGTTTCCAAGAGCCGGATCCGGCTCCTGATCTTCAATTACATTGAGATCAAGACCCAGTTCCTCAAGAGCTTCCTTTACCTCGCCATAGGCTGTCAGGTTCAGAAGATTGTTGCCCAGAGCGCGGCCCATAAGGAACTCCATGGACATATAGTATACGATCTTCGGATCCTGTTTCTGATATGCATTCTGTGTCTCAAGCCAGTTGTCAATGATAACATCCTTTACTGTATAGCTGACTGCCTGAAAAATCTGTTCCTGAGTTGCCTCTTCAAGGGTTTTGCGATACAGAAATTTTACATTTTCTTTTACGCTTTCTTTAAAAGCCTCTTTTTTGAACTGCTTATCTATCATTTCTTTTTCCTCCTACTTTCTGGTTACACCAAGAACTACATTCTCTTTGTTAATGCTCCATTCTTTTACATAACCATCAGTTTCGTTCAGAGTGATCTCCTCTGCCAGAACCTCAGACATGATTTCATCCCTGTGGTTTTCCATAATATCCATAATGCGCTGATTGTCTTTTGCATAAACATGGATCTTATCCATAACCTCAAAGCCAGCCTCTTTTCTCATTGTCTGAATCTTACTGATGATCTCCCGTACAAATCCTTCCTCGATCAGTTCCGGAGTCAGGTTTGTATCAAGAACTACAGAAGTATCTCCGTCTGTTTCTGTTACATATCCCTCTGTCTGAGCTGTCTCGATCAGAAGATCTTCTTCAGCCAGCTCGACCTTGTTTCCGTCAATATCCAGAGTAAGAAGTCCTGTTTCCTTCAGTTCTTTCATAGCCTCTGTTCCATTAAGCTCTGTAAGAGCTGTGCGGATACCGTTCAGAAGTTTTCCGTATTTTGGTCCCACTGTGCGAAGCTGAGGCTTGAAGCTGTAGGAAATAAAGGATTCAACGTCCTTTGCAAATTTTACTTCTTTTACATTCAGCTCATCTGCAATGATATCTGTATAGAACTGATCCATTTCCTTCTCAGCCTTTACAAACATAGTTCCGATAGGCTGACGGTTCTTGATATTTGCAGTATTTCTTGCTGCACGGCCAAGAACAACCACCTTCAGAAGAGCTTCCATGTCATCCTCAAGCTCTTTGTTGATCCATTCCTCTTTTACCTGCGGGAAATCACAGAGATGGATACTTTCCGGAGCAGACGGATCTACGCTTCTTACAAGGTTCTGGTACATATCCTCTGTCATAAACGGAATCATAGGAGCTGCAGCCTTGGAGATTGTCACAAGAGCTGTGTACAGGGTCATGTATGCATTGATCTTATCCTGCTCCATTCCCTTTGCCCAGAAACGCTCACGGCTTCTTCTTACATACCAGTTACTCATTTCGTCCACAAATTCCTGAAGTGCTCTTGCACTCTCCGGAATCTTGTAGGAAGCAAGGTTTTCATCAACAGCTTTTACCACAGAATTCAGCTTGCTGAGAAGCCATTTGTCCATAACCGGAAGGCTGTCATAGTCCAGATTGTATTTTGTCGGGTCAAACTCGTCAATATTTGCATAAAGCACAAAGAACGCATAAGTATTCCACAGAGTGCTCATGAATTTACGCTGTCCTTCCACAACAGCTTTGCCATGGAAACGGTTCGGCAGCCACGGAGCACTGTTGATATAAAAATACCAGCGGATAGCGTCTGCGCCGTATTTTTCCAGCGCATCAAAAGGATCCACTGCATTTCCTTTGGATTTACTCATCTTCTGTCCGTTTTCATCCTGAACATGTCCCAGAACGATAACGTTTCTGTAAGGAGCTTTGTTAAACAGCAGGGTAGACTCTGCCAGAAGAGAATAGAACCATCCTCTTGTCTGGTCAACTGCCTCGGAGATAAAATCTGCCGGGAACTGCTGCTCAAACAGATCCTGATTTTCAAATGGATAATGATGCTGTGCAAAAGGCATTGCTCCTGAATCAAACCAGCAATCAATAACCTCCGGTACACGGTGCATGGTTCCGCCGCACTCCGGACATTTCAGGGTGATCTCGTCAATGTACGGACGGTGCAACTCTACAGTTTTTGCCTTCTCGTCACCGCTCATCTCAAAGAGTTCCTGACGGCTTCCGATGGAGTGCATATGTCCGCATTCACACTGCCAGATATTTAAAGGTGTTCCCCAGTAACGGTTTCTGGAAATACCCCAGTCCTGAACGTTTTCCAGCCAGTCGCCGAAACGTCCCTTACCGATATTCTCCGGAATCCAGTTGATGGTATTGTTGTTGCGGATCAGGTCTTCCTTCACTGCTGTCATTTTAATGAACCAGGACTCACGCGCATAGTAAATAAGCGGTGTGTCGCATCTCCAGCAGTGGGGATAATCATGCTCAAATTTCGGCGCGTCAAAAAGCTTGCCTTCTTTGTCCAGATCAACAAGTACAAGGGGATCTGCTTTCTTTACAAATACACCTGCATATGGAGTTTCTTTTGCCATATTTCCCTGTCCGTCTACAAACTGTACGAACGGAAGGTTGTAATCGCGTCCCACACGGTTATCATCCTCACCAAATGCCGGAGCAATATGAACGATACCGGTACCGTCGCTCATGGTAACATAGCTGTCGCATACTACGAAATGCGCTTTTTTCTTCTGCTTTGCCGCTGCTTCTCTGGTACATTCCCAGAGAGGCTCGTACTCTTTATATTCCAGATCTTTTCCCTTATAGGTTTCCAGGATCTCGTATGCTTTTTCATCCTCTTTTGCAAGCTTGCCCAGAACCTTGTCCATAAGGGCCTCAGCCAGGTAATAAGTATAACCGTCTGCTGCCTTTACCTTACAGTAAGTCTCATCCGGGTTTACGCAGAGCGCAAGGTTGGACGGCAGTGTCCACGGTGTGGTTGTCCATGCAAGGAAATATGCCTCCTCGCCAACCACTTTAAAACGTACAATAGCAGAACGCTCTTTTACAGTCTTGTAGCCCTGGGAAACCTCCTGTGCAGAAAGAGGAGTTCCGCAGCGCGGGCAGTAAGGCACGATCTTAAATCCTTTGTAAAGAAGATCTTTGTTCCAGATCTCTTTCAGAGCCCACCACTCAGACTCAATGTAATTATCATCATAGGTTACATACGGATGATCCATATCTGCCCAGAAACCAACTGTAGAAGAAAAATCCTCCCACATTCCCTTGTATTTCCAGACACTTTCCTTACACTGCTGGATAAACGGCTCCATACCGTAAGCCTCGATCTGCTCCTTGCCGTCAAGACCAAGCTTTTTCTCTACTTCAAGCTCTACCGGGAGACCATGGGTATCCCAGCCTGCCTTACGCGGAACCATGCAGCCCTTCATTGTGCGGTATCTGGGGATCATGTCTTTGATGACACGGGTCAGTACATGGCCAATGTGAGGCTTTCCGTTAGCGGTAGGCGGTCCGTCATAAAATGTATAGGTTTCCCCTTCCTTACGACTGTCCATACTTTTTTCAAAAATTTTGTTCTCTTTCCAGAACTGTTCCACCTTTTTTTCACGGTCCACAAAGTTCAGGTTCGTATCTACTTTCTGATACACGATTGTTTCCTCCTTATAATAAAAAAGCCCCCGTCCCTGTAAAAGGACGAGAGCTGAATCTACGCTTCTTCGCACCACCTGTTACACAATACGGGCAGAATCCTGCCGATATCTGTCCCACTTAACGGCGGGAACACCGTCTGTCCCTACTTTTTTCCAATTTCGGGAAAGAAACTCCGGAGTGATATTCGGCCGTTCCTACTTGCACCGGGCTTCCACCTGCCCCCGGCTCTCTGCAGCGTTCGATTTCTTTTCAGTCACTCTAAAATGTCTGCGGTCTACTGTCTCCATCAACGTTTTTGCGTGATCATATATACAGATTATATTATAAAGTCTATAATTTCTATCTGTCAAGTCCTTTTTCCAAGGTTTACACTTAGTGAAAGACAACTCTTTATTTCAACCATTCCCCTGTATTCAAGTCAACAAATTGTTCTAATTGAATTTTTCCTTTAAAATCTGCACCATACTCACCTGCACGAGTTTGATTATCAAATTTAAAACTGATATTGTATAATCGGCCTGTCTTTGTTTTTTGAATCAATTGATTATCTATCATATATTGAATGATTCTACGATGGTTCTCTATATCATCCCAATTCGAATAAAAACAAATCACACCTGTTTTATCTCCCTGTAGTTCCATATCCGTGCATTTACATTCATAACAAACATTCTCTGCAATTGCCTTTTCACATATATTCATAGCAAATTCTTGGTCATTAAAGAAATGCATCCATTTACCACATCTATGCGTTTCGAGCAATTTTGCATCTTCTGTATCATACCAATACCAACCTCCATATCTTTTCATTTTGAACACCTCCATTTGCATATAAATAAATTTTCAGTTCTCGTAATAAAATGACATACTATTTATCATATTATAATCTCCTCCAGATTCCCCTGCTTTCTTTATGCATCACTTCTGGAAAATCCGTTTCTCATCAGACAGCTTGAAGTAAACAGAACCTTATCCAGCAGCTCTGTTGTTTTTTCCTGGATAAAATCAGAAATTTCCTGATTTGCCGCTTCAAAAAATGCCTTTTTATCCTCTGGCTCTTTTTCCAGAAATTCCTGATCAAATTTTCGGATCATTTCATATACCTTACGGTCTGATGAAAGCTGATAACGCTCAATATTTGACTGATTCTCATAAAAATGCGGGTCAGCCAGAGCCGCGATAATACGGTTTGCCCAGTAAAAATTCTCTGTTGTCGGCTTCACATAAGCCTTTGAAAGATACTCCGGCATTTTATCCACTCCAGGATAAAGAGGGATCATGGCATTAAACACATTGGAACCCAGTGCAACCCACTGCAGCACCTTCAGGTCCTCCGGCATATAAGGACGGATCTGAACAAGTCCAAGAGCATTGTTCCTGCTGATACCGATAGGTCTGTACCTGCCTGCTCCGGCATCCTTTCCGTAAACATCATAAGGAGTTCCCTGATAATAATTAGAAAGTATCCATTTTACCTCTTCCAGTGTGATCTTTTTTTCCGGAATAAGAGACCAGGGAAGATCGTCATCCTCCGGTCTGTATTCTGCATCCGGTCCGTCCCAGTCAAAGGTTCTGGGATTAAAATACCGAAGCATCACCCATGCACGGGGAGTATTATAAACATGGTCTGCATCCTCATGAGAACCAAAGGCTGTTCTGGGATTAAACTCTTCCTCGGGATCCATACGCACGTCCAGATGATTCTCCTGAATCAGTTTTTTCAGGCTGAAGGAACACATATGGTTTTCTTTTTTGCCGTAAGCATCATCCAGATCAAAACTGTCAATTCCAAACTGGTTAGGCATCACCACATATTCATTATCAGGAACTTTTTTTGCGATCCAGTTATGTCCTCCGATTGTTTCCAACCACCAGATTTCATTTTCATCCTGAAATGCAATTCCGTTCATCTCATAAGTTCCATAGGTTTCCAGAAGCATTCCCAGACGTTCTACGCCCTCTCTTGCAGAAGAAATATAGGGAAGAGTAATTGTCACCATATCCTCCTCTCCGATACCTCCCACGATTTCCGGCTCGTTGCCCTCAGACTTTTTGTAGCGTACCAGCGGATCCCCGCCGGCCACTCTGGCATTGGTTGTAAGAGTTTCTGTTGCTGTCATGGAAACATTTTTTTCGTTGACGCCGTAAGCGCCCCAGATTCCCTCCACAGTATCACTGTTTGGAAGGTATGTATACTGGAACGGAGTTTCAGGAAGAGGGATCTCCACATGAGAAAGCACAGATTTATAAAGTCTTGGCTGATCTTCCGGCTTCATAACCTCCAGTCTTTTGGCACAGAACTCCCCTGACGGAGAATCTTCATTTCTCGCAACAATCGTGGAGCCGTCATAAGTTGCGTTTTTTCCAATTAAAATTGTGGTACATGGCATAGTCGTTTCCTCCTGTGTATTATATAAGTCTATTTTAATATAAAACCTATAATATTTCACCGTCTTTTTCAAAAACCAGGCTGCATTTTGATTTTTAAAATCATACACTAAAAAAGCCCTCAAACCGATAGTTTCCCATCAATTCAAAGGCCTGTTATGCTATTCCATATGACTAATTTTCGGTCTATATTACTTTTCTTTTCATAATAAAAATTTCTCAGTCCATTTCATTTTTATTTTCTCCCATGCCTCCCTATAGCTCATATGATTTTCTTCGGCAAAACAAACAACGCTTTCATATTCTGGATAACATTTTTTACTTCCATCCGGCAATGTACATATTTTAACTTTCAGTAATCTATCCTGCAATACAACATTTTGTATTTCACTTTTTAATATCGAACTCTCCATATAATTTTTCCGAATGCCAATTGTCGTTGTCTGTCTGAAAATAATCTCTTCCATCTCTGGAATTTTTTCTTCTTTACATATTATAGAAAGCAGCCATGCCGGTCTATTCTTTTTCATAAATACAGGTGTATAATATACGTCTTTTGCTCCTGCATTAAAAAGATGATTCATTATATTTCCAAGTTCTTCTCCCGTACTATCATCTATATTTGTCTCCAATTTCCATATATTATTTTTTAATTTAATTTCAGGAACAATCCACATTGCTCTTAAAACTCCAACACATTCATATGCACGTTTTCCTGCTCCTACTCCAGTTTTTACAATCGTAAATTTTTCTGGAAGCATATCTGATGTCTGTATTGCAGCGACAATTGCCGCTCCTGTTGGTGTCACTAATTCGCCCTTAATATCCGTAATTTTTAATTTAATTTGTTTCTTCTGAATAAGACTAACAACTGCTGGTACAGGTATTGGAATTTCTCCATGCTGACAATAAACAGTTCCTGTTCCCTCATATAACTGTGGTATAATCACCTCCGTGATATCTAAAAGATCTAAACATATAGCAGTTGCTGCAATATCTATAATAGAATCAACAGCTCCTACCTCATGAAAATGAACCTCTTCTTTTTCAATCCCATGTGCACAAGCCTCCGCTTCCGCCAGCAATTCAAAAATGTGAAGAGCTATTTTTTTTGCATTATCTGTCATAGATGAGCTAAGAATTATATTTCTAATTTCTACTATCCCTCTATGTTCATGCTCTCCATATATCTCATGTTTTTTTCTATGCGTATCGGAGTTAATATCTATTGCTTTATGAGCGTGAAGATATTCTATATTATGATCATGATTCTCATATTTTTTATCTAATATCACAGAAAAATCACAAACATCCAATCCAGATTTTTTTACACGCGAAACCTTTATCTCATATCCATCGATGTTCAAACTGTCTAAGGTTTTTTTTAGCAGATTTATATCAACACCTAAATCAATTAATGCAGCAACTGTCATATCGCCACTAATCCCCGAATAGCATTCTAAATACAGTGTTTTTCCCATAAAGATCTCTCCTAAATTATATTTCCTTTTCCACAAAGCATCGAAATAATATTATTATGCATATTCATCCCAAAAGCCATTTGCGGTCCTTTATATAAGTCACCTGTTTTTCTTTTTATAATAAATTTATTACTTCATCAAAATATGGTATAGAAGGGATTGCTCCTGCTCGAGAAACTGCTATGGACGAAGCCTTTGCCGCAATACGCATTGCATCCTCTTTACAATATCCTCGTATAATTGCAGCAAGAAAGTACCCAGTAAACGTGTCACCAGCTGCTGTTGTATCCTGTGCGTCTGTCTGAAATGCACTTTGAAATACACGCTCTTTTCCATTTGAATAAATTGCGCCTTCTACACCTAGTGTCAAAATAATTTCTGTATCAGGATACTTTTGATTTAATCTATTTATAATTTTTTCCGGTTCTTTTTCTCCAGTACATTGATAACCCTCTATTTCATTCAATATAAGAATATCAACTTTTTTCAGATCACATTTATTAATATTATCATTGTATGGTGCTGGATTTAAAATTATCTTCATGTTTTTTTCATAAGCTGCATCAATGATATAATCTAAAAGATTTACTTCATTTTGTAAAACCAGATAATCACCAGATTTAAAATCATTTAGCACAGAGTCAATGAATCCTACTGTCAGCATCTGATTTGTTCCACCATAAAGAATAATACTATTCTGTGCATGTTTATCTACTTGAATAATAGTATGTCCGCCTTTTACCGGCAAGCTTTTTAAATAAGGTGTATGAATTTTATTCTCTTTACAAGCGTCTATCAGCATACCTCCATCATTCCCAGTGATTCCTGCATGATATACTTCTATGCCAGCTCTAGCTAATGCTACCGATTGATTTAGACCCTTTCCGCCACAAAAAGCTTCCATTTTTTCAGATAATTGTGTTTCTCCACCAACAATAATGTGATCTACAGAATATACGTAATCTACATTCAAAGATCCAAAATTTAACACTTTCATGCGTCTTTCTCCTCCATTTGCGAAATATAATAAAGAGACAGCAGAATTTTTATCTGAAATTCCACTGCCTCTTTTTGCCTATTAATCCATTATACCTTTTACCACACTGGTATTAAAAGGACTTTGCCTTGCTCCAATTTGAGGCAGTCTTCTTTCTATTGCTGCTCTTGCATATTCAATATCTTCAACTGCTTCTTCTGGGGTAAAACATCCAATACATACCATATCCTGTTCTCGTATGGTATTATAGGTAAAGTTAAGTCCTACATATGGTGTAGTTCTACCCGCTGCACATGGTTTTATTGTAAGAACTGGCTTTTTTGCACTATGTATAATCTTCGCAACGCTTTCTATTTCCACCTGCATCAGAAATCCCATACAGTTGAAAATTTGTATATATGTTTCTACGTCATATTCATTTTCATCCGCATACTGAATAACTTCTGGCATGTGCGCCGACAACCCTGGGATCATTCCATTTTCTCTAATCATATACAAATAATCCGGTAAACGATCAATGGTTCCTTTATTTTTGTTAATAAGCTGTTCTACACATGAATGAATTGGTAAACAAATTTTAGCACCTCTTTTAGCACTTTCCTTAATTACCTGTTCTGCTTCTTTACGTGCTGCCGCATTATCATCAACATTAATTACAACAGTGTCTAAGACAGTCATTTTCTTTCCTGTTGTCTCCTCCGACATATGAACCGCATCAATCAGATCATTGTCAATTCCGAATAGCCCTAAAACCGCATTAATGTCTTCTTCAAGAAATGTATTAAAAATTTGTGATACACTTTTAGGATTGCTATGTGTATCCAAAATCATATTATCCTTCGCCGGAGTTCTATGACTCCAGCCAGACACCCAGTTACATCCTATGATTAGCCGTGGTAATTCAATATTACCTACCTTTGTTGTTGGAAATTTCCCACTCATATTCTTCAGCCTCTCGTAAATAAAACGACACCTTTCATGTAATTATCTTTTTTATCACACGCTCTCTGGAAAAGTTCTTCCATAGCATCAAGGTCTTTATAGTATGCAGTGTGTGTAACATACTCTTCCGGTGCCAATACTCGTTTTTCAATCATTTCATACGCTTTAGGAAGAAGTTCTGGATAATGTGCATTACAGAATGGAGAAAGATTATACACTTTTAATCCTCCGAGATGCCATTTTGTTCCATTAAACGTAACATCACCTCTATGGAAAGTAGCAATTCCTAATTTTCCTGCCTGTTTTGTTAAAGAATCTGCCAGCTCAAATCCAGAAGTTGATGCACCAAAATCAATTACCACATCTGCACCACCAGCATTTTGAATTTCTTTAATAACTCTCTTTCCATCTTCACTTTCAGGATCTAAAACTTCTGTCGGATGTAATTCTTGTGCCATTTTTCGACGATCTTCTCTTAATTCAAATACAGTAATTCTACCTGCCTGACTTCCCTTAGTTAAAACCTGTAAAGTCTGAAGTCCCATATAACCAGCTCCAATCAAAACCACATGGTCTCCTAATTGAATATCCAAAGTATTCACAACGTTGATTACGCAGCAAGCCGGTTCATAGATAACAGAAGCCCAGTCAGTAACATCATCAGGAAGCTTGATTACTCCATCTTTACGATTTATAAAATACTCGCTCATCATATCGCTTCCACCATATGCCGCAAATACTTTATCTCCTGGTTTCAAATTTTTTACTTCAGATCCAACTTTTTCAATAATACCAGCACCTTCATGTCCAATAACATATGGATATGGTCCTGGTGCATTAACACCTCTATACAACCAAGAGTCCCAACAGCATACGCCACATGACATTGTTTTTACTAATACTTCATTTGGTCCTGGTTCATCCGGAATTTCATGCTGTAAAACATCCAGTTTCATATAGTCTTTTACGTAAACACCATTTACTTTCATTTAAAATACCTCCTGTTGTTTTTCATTATTTTTTTACAGATACTTTAGCTCTAATTGTATCTAATAAAACTGCTAAAATAATAATTCCACCAAGTACGACCTTCTGCCAATAAGCACTTACTCCCAAAAGATTTAAACTATTATTGATAAATCCCCATACAAGTGCTCCTGCTAAGGTGTTAAACATACTTCCATTGAAAGTTCCACCAATATATACCGCTGCCAGAGCCTGAAGAGAAAGGTCACTTCCCGAACTCGGCTGCCCAGAAGACAAACGAGCTGTCATTACAATTCCTGCACATGCTGCACAAAAGCCACCCAATGTAAACATCAACATCTTTGTCAGTTTTACTTTCAATCCTGAGAGAGCTGCAGCCTCTGGATTTTCACCAACAGCAATTACGGATCTTCCAAATGGTGTATATTTTAATAAAAATGCACCAATGATAAAGAAAATAAGCATAATTACAACTGGAACCGGGATTACATTTGCAATATAGCCTCTGCCAAGATAAAGGAATTCATCTGGCAAACCTGTAACAGGCATACTATTTGTTGTAATCAGAACAAATCCCTGTACAATGTACTGCATACCTAATGTTCCAATAAAAGAGGGAATTTTCCAATATGTAACAATAAATCCTGATGCCATTCCTACCAGTGATCCAATCGCAACTGCAATTAAAATGGCTAACCATACTGGCATGTTACATTTTGTAATTAACAATGCTGCATTACACCCGGCAAAAGTAGCACTCATTCCACTACTAAGATCAATTTCGCCGCCTAAAACAACAAACGAAACGCCTAATGCACAAATGCCAACTACACATACCTGTCTAAATACGTTTATAAAATTGTTTACAGTCAGGAACTTATCGTTAATCAAAGACATTACTACAATCAAAACCAAGATGATCAGCCATGCTCCCATTCCATTAGCAATTGTTCCAAGCTTTTCCTTGATATTTTTATTTGTCTTACTCATCCTCAGCCTCCTACAGAAAGTTGTCCTATTGTACTTTGTGTAAAGTTCTCTTTCGAAACTTCTCCTGAGATTACACCCTCGTGCATAACAATAATCCGATCACAGATTCCAATAACTTCCTCCATATCTGAAGATACCACTATTACAACCTTTTGCTCTGCTACAAGTTCATTGATAATCTCATAAATTTCTCTTTTTGCTCCTACATCAATTCCTCGAGTCGGTTCATCAAGAATAATAATATCTGCATCGGAAAGCAGCCACTTTGCCAAAACTACTTTTTGTTGATTTCCTCCACTAAGAAACATTACTCTTTTATTTACAGAAGAAGTTGCTGTATGAAGTTTTTTTACATATTCCTCTGCATAGGCTTTTTCTTTTTTAAAATCAAAATACAAACCTGCTTTCAATATTTTCTTCAATGCAACCATTACTGTATTAACTTTTATTGATGACCGTAGAAACAATCCCTCTTCTTTCCTGTTTTCTGTTACAAATCCAATTCCATTTCGTATCGCATCTCTAGGACTACAAATATCCACTTCTCTTCCCCGGATAAATATCTCACCAGAAACTCTCTTATCTGCACCAAAAATCATTCTCATTGTTTCTGTTCGTCCAGCTCCCACCAAACCGGCAAATCCTAACACTTCACCAGCATGAGCCTGAAAGGACACATTCTTTACTCTTAATCCTCCATCAGAAAGGTTTTTTACTTCTAGTACAGTTTCCCCTATGTGAGTATCTCTTTCAGGGTACTGATTTGTAAGCTTTCGTCCAATCATCATTTCTATCATTTCATTTTTAGTGACATCTTTTACTGCTTTTGATCCAATATAACATCCATCTCGTAAGATAGTCATACGATCACAAACAGCATATATTTCATCTAGTCTATGTGTTATGAAAATGATAGCAGTTCCTTTGTCTTTTAATTTTCGGATTATTTCAAAAAGAATTTCGGTTTCATTTTGAGATAAAGAGGATGTCGGTTCATCCATAATCACAACCTTTGCATTTATACTAACTGCTTTTACAATTTCTATCAGCTGCTGTTCTGCCAAGCTAAGTTCTCTCAACATCTTATGTACATCAATATGGATGCCCAATTCATTAATCAGCTTTTGGGAATCTTCATACATTTGATTCCACTGTATAACTCCATTTTGTTTGGGATATCTTCCTAAAAAGATATTTTCTGCTACAGTTATTCTTTGAATAAGATTTAATTCCTGATATATGATAGCAATTCCCAGTTCTTCCGAATGGATAGGAGACTGTATTTCCACCTCATTTCCATCAAAAATAATAGAACCGCTGTCTTTTTTATATGCACCAGACAGTATTTTCATTAAGGTGGATTTTCCAGCACCATTTTCCCCCACAAGCGCCAATACTTCACCTTTATTTAACATCAGATCCACATCCGTTAATGCTTTTACACCCGGAAATGCCTTATTTATCTTTTTTAACTCTAATATAGTTTTTGTCGTTGATCCCATAAAACCCACCTTTCTGCATCACAAAATGCAGATTTTATTTTGCAGCCTCCTCTACTTCTTCTGCCGACAACTGACCTTCATCACAATATACTCCAGCAGAAATTGGAACTACTTTATCAAATTCTTCTCCTGCTAAGTATTTATTAATATATTCTACTGTAGTAACTGCTTCTACATCAGGAGCCTGGGTTACTGTACCTACATAATTATTATCGCCATCAATAACCTCCAGTTCCTCATCTTCTCCATCATAGCCGAATACCATAACCTCTGTTCTGTTTGCACCAACTGTTGCATCATAAGCGCCAAGTGCTCCCTGAGCACTCACTCCATAAATTAATTCAATATCTGGATAAGTTGTAAGCGCATCTTCACCACTTGCCATTGCTTCTTCTCTTGTTGTTACATCATATTCATTCAAAACTTCAACAGAAATTCCATGTTCTTCCATTGCATCAACAAATCCCTGCGCTCTGGCTTTCATTTGCTCTGTAGAACCAACCATCGTTGCCATTTTTACAGAATCTTTTCCCTGATCTTTAATATACTTGGACATATATGTTCCACCTATATGACCAGCATCATAATGTTCTGTACCACAGGCATAGGTAATAAGCTCATTTATATTATCTGGGTAATCCGTATTTCCTATTACAAATACTGGAATATCCTTTTCTTTACACTGACTAAGAACATCTTCCATTGCATCCATAAACCATGTGGATACTACCATTACGTCTACATCATCGTTTATCAAGTCCTGAATACCATTTAACTGAGTTGCCGCATCAAGATTTCCATCTACAAAAGAAACTTCCCAATTATTTTTTTCAGCTTCTTCTATAAATGAATCATACATCCTTACAAAATATGGAAAATTTAATGTTGCAAAGCTTAATCCTACTTTTAAATGATCTTCCGATTCTTTTGCATACACACTGTTTACTGGTGCGAGCATTGATGTAATTGTTAAAGCTGCTAATCCCAAAATACCTAAAACTTTTTTCTTCATATTTACCTTCTCCTTTAATTAATTTTCTCGTGTTTATCGGTTACATAAAACAAAATTTCATTACACTATACCCCCGGTTTTACCTCCTTCCCATATTATTTAAAATTTTGTTATGTAATATTTAAAGTTAATATAACAATTCCGGCAACAAAAAATCCCAGTCCACATACAAGTACACCTAATGTTTTTCTTTTTGCTCCAGCAAATTCGCCATATACAATCCCCCAAAGATATGACCAAATGCCAAATGAATAACCAATTCCCGTAGCAATTACTACGCTTACAACAGGTGCAGCTACAGCATTCAGAAGATTTCCTCCAAAATGACAAAACGCAGATATAACAGCCATTGCCACAATAAGCCACATTTTTACATTTGGGTGAATCACTTTGTCCCACATCTTATTCTTTGTTATCATAATTCCTGAAAAAATAGTGGTCCCCAAAAAAGCTCCTATACAAAGAATTCCCATACATGTAAAAGAAGAAAAACCATTTGGTCTCAATTCTGTTCTAAGACCAATTGAAGAAGCAACAGAAAAGAAAGGTTGTAAAATACCTGATGCGAATATTAATAATACAATATCCTTCTTTTTAGCTTTCACCTGGCCTGATATGTTTTTTTCTTGACTTATATCTCTGTCTCTCATAGTACCAGATACCTGGCAAACAATCGTTCCTCCAATTAACAATACAGCTGACATCATGATCATGATAATTGATGCACCCTCCGGAACTCCGCCAAGAACTGCTGATACAATCACACCACTTAATATAGAGCAAGTGGAGGTTATTGAACTGGATAATATTAATCCAACTCTACTTACTGCTGATAATTGAACCTGCATTCCAATTGCATAGACAGCTCCACATATGAACACAATTGCTGCACGACCTAAATCAGAGCCAATCTCATGAAAAACACCATCAGGAATCATTTTATCTTCAAATATAAAGATTGCGCCCCATACAATCACAATGGAAAATAAATACATCCAATTTAAAAACACATATATCGGATAGTCTCCTGTATGCTTAACAGCCTGAAACCATGATCCCCATAAAAAAGTTACGAATAACAGTACTAGTACAGCACTTGTTTGTGATAACCCCATAACTCATTCTCCTATCTACCACAATATTAAAAATTTACACCTGCAACAAGGACAATATTCGCATAAGGAGATGTTTCTCCGGTTCGAATAATCACCTGTGCTTGTTCTGACATTTTCTTTAATTCTTCATGAGAGATATAGGCATGTGGTAAATTTTCTGCTATTTTTTTTACTTTGTCATTTAAAGCAAAATTTTTGCTTTTAATCTCATCTGCTAAATAATAGTTTTCTACCACCATTTCATCTAATACAGCTTCTAGGGTCTCCAGAAATGATGGAATACCTGATTTCAAAGCTAAATCAACTACTTTTATACCTTTAGGAATAGGTAATCCAGCATCTCCAATAATAAGAAACTGAGTATGCCCAATTGCTGAAATTTCTTTCACTATTTCTGAATTTAATATTCCAATCTTTCTCACAATCTTACTCTCCTTTATCTTGTTGTTTGTCTAAGTAGTAGCCTTGTTTTCAATTTTACAAACGGATATATTTCTGCTTTTTCTTCTACAGCCTGCAGCATAAGATCAGCTGCCGTTCTTCCCATTTCTATAATAGGATGTTGTATTGTACTTAATGCAGGAGCCATATACTGAGAGAAAAATATATTATCGTACCCCATTACTTGTACATCATCCGGGATTCTATAAGACAACTCTTTAAGGGCATTCATTACACCAAGTGCCATTAAATCGTTAGCACAAATAACTGCTGAATACTGAATTCCTGCGCTTTCCATTTCTAAAATAGCTCTATATCCACTATCCACTGTATAGTCACCTGACCTAACAAGTTCTTTTTCAAAAGGAATTCCAAATTGTGTTAATGCTGTATGATAGCCCTTTAATCTATCTGCTGCAACCTTACTTTTACCTTTTCCACCAATAAAAGCAATTTTATCAACACCGCTATTAACAAAATATTCACATGCCATATACACAGCCAACTCATTATCTGTTGTTACAATTCCACAATTTGGTACATCTTCTAAATAGTTATCAAGAAATATGCATGGAACATGAAATTTTTCCATTAACGAAAAATCTTCTGAAGGATGATCCCCAACAGGTGCAATTATTATTCCATCCACTTTTTTAGAAACAAAATCCTGTATCCATTTTCCTTCTGTTCTAACCGAGAAAAGACTATCACCTAAAATAAGAGAATACCCTTTTTCATTTAGTCTGGTGCCAATCACTCTAGCCATTTCCCCAAAAAAGGGATTCGTAATGTCTGGAATAATTAACCCAATAGTTTTTAGACGCATTCTTGCCGCCATTGTAGGTAAATTAGAATCTGTATCATATTTTAACTCATCTAAAAGGTTTTGAATTTGCCTGCGTTTCTTTTCTCCAACCCCATCTTTTCCATTTACAACCCGGGAAACTGTAGCTTTAGAAACGCCTGCTAATCTTGCTATTTCCTCCATGGTTAATCGTCCAGACATTGCTTTCTCCTTTTACCTTATAGTCCTAGTACATTATGAATATATTCTCTGCTAATCTGTGCTGATCTATAATTACATACTGGCTGATAATCCAACTCGACACATAAGATATCATCATATCCTGCATTTCTCAGTTCTTTTACAACTGCTTTAAAATCTATACATCCATATCCCAATGGTCTAAAACGTTTCATCGGCCATTCCGGATTTAAAGATTCATCTGGATCAATATCCTTTAAATGCATATAACCAATACGTTTTCCATATTCCTTTATCAAGGCTGGTGCATACATGCCTGCAAGCGTTGTATGAGCTGTATCTACACACAAATATACATATTCAGGATCTGTGTTTTCCATAAACATATCAATCTGTTCTTTTGTGAAAACCGCAGTGTTTGCATGAGGATGCATACAAGCTTTAATTCCATTTTCTTTACAAAGTTTTCCAATTTTATTAGCTAATGCTGCATAGCTTAAAATTGTTTCTTCATTTGTTGGTCTTTGATATGGTTTATCAGACCACATTACACCTTGCATATTCATATAATGAACATCTGTTGCTTTCATAAACTTTACATATTTTTCAGCTTCTTCATAATCTTTTTCTGGATTATTACTAAAATAAAAATAAAGATTTTCAAATTTAAGGTTATATTTGCTTACCACATTTTTAAATCCCTCAATGTCATCTGCATAGTAATCGGCAATCCAGTTAAAATTTTCTACAGTTTCATATCCAAGATCGGAAACTTCTCTTAAAAACTGCTCAAAGTTCTCCTTATGCCTGTCATTAATTGGATTCCAATTATCTCTTTCATTCTGAATCCATGTCCATCCTGTATATCCTACTCTCATAATTTACCGCCTTTCTTTTTTTATTTTTGCGTTTCTGTTTCTTTAATTCACATTATATTTACGTAATTTTGTTTCGTAAATTGTATGTTTTTCACAATTTTCCTGTATGTTATTTGTCATTTTCATGCATAAACAATCTTCTATTCTACTTTCATCTTATAAATATGTTTTTGTCTGAAACTTTAGATTGCAGAAAAAAATCTCCTGTCTGAAATCAGGTATAAAAACACTGATTTCTACAGGAGATTCTTATTTTAAAAGACCATAAAGCTAAAAAGCAATATTAGCCGCTCTTTCATCTATCATTTAATATCCAGTACCATCATCGGTATTTTTTATAATTTTGACAATTCGACTTGTTCCCAGACGATCAGCCCCAAGACGGATAAATTCTTCTGCGTCCTCCAGAGAAGAAATACCGCCGGCTGCTTTTACCTTCACTTCCGGTCCCACATGTTTCCTCATCAGCTCCACATCTGCAAAGGTTGCTCCGGATTTTGAAAATCCTGTAGAGGTTTTAATAAACTCTGCTCCTGCCTTTGTAACGATTTCGCACATTTTTATTTTTTCTTCATCTGTAAGCAGACAGGTTTCAATGATTACTTTAAGGATCTTTCCGTCACAAGCTTCGTGAATGCTGCGGATCTCATCTTCCAGCTCCTGATATTTCTTATCTTTCAGTAAGCCGATATTGATCACCATGTCTATCTCTGAAGCTCCGTTGGCAATAGCGTCCCTGGTCTCAAAAACTTTTGTGGCCGTAGTGCTGTATCCGTTTGGAAAACCGATCACTGTACAAATGGGAAGCTTTCCCTCTACATAATCAGCGCTTTGCTTTACATAGGAAGCCGGAATGCATGCGGATGCTGCTCCATATTTAATAGAATCGTCCAGAATCTGGCGGATTTCCTCCCATGTTGCAGTCTGTGTCAATAAGGTATGGTCTACTTTGCTTAAGATTTCTTTTTTATCCATAACTGTCCTTTCTGATAACTTATTTCAGTTTATCTAAAATTGAATGTCCAATGGTTCCTTCCGGCATTTTTACACCGAAATTATCTGCAATAGTTGCCCCAATCACTGCAAAGGTATCCGTGTCCTCCAGTTTTCCATTTCCTTTCATAGAAGGAGAATAAGCTACAAAAGGCACATGTTCTCTGGTGTGATCCGTTCCTGTATGGGTTGGATCATTTCCGTGATCTGCCGTAATGATTAAAAGATCGTCCTCACGAAGTACCTGAAGAAGTTCGCCCAGTTTTTGGTCAAATTTTTCCAGCTCCTGCGCATAACCTTCTACATTGCGGCGGTGTCCCCACAAGGCGTCGAAGTCTACCAGGTTGGTAAAGCACAATCCTTCAAAATCTTTTCTCGCAATTTCAATGGTCTGTTCCATTCCATGAACAGAGCTCTTGGATTTATTGGATTCCGTCAGGCCTTCTCCGTCAAAAATATCAAAAATCTTTCCAACAGAGATCACCTCATATCCTGCCTCCTTTAAGGCATCCAGCGCTGTTTTCCCATAAGGTTTCAGTGCATAATCATGACGGTTGGCAGTACGCTTGAATTCCCCCTTCTTTTTTCCTACATAAGGTCTTGCAATGACTCTTCCAACCTTCCATTCATCCTTCATAGTCAGCTCTCTGGCAATCTCGCAGCAGCGATAAAGTTCCTGAAGCCCAAAGGTTTCTTCATTTCCACAGATCTGGAGAACAGAATCTGCAGACGTGTACACGATCATATGACCGGTTGCAATTTCTTCTTCTGCCAGTTCGTCCAGGATTTCAGTTCCGCTGGCGCTTTTGTTTCCAATAATCACACGCCCCGTCCTTGCTGACAGTTCATCCAGAAGCTCTTTGGGAAATCCTGTTTCCGTAAAGGTTTTAAACGGTGTGGTAATATGAAGTCCCATCATTTCCCAATGGCCGGTCATAGTATCCTTTCCCACACTGGCTTCTGCCATTTCCATATAATAGCCAAGAGGCTTTTCTGCTGCCGGAACGCCTTTCAGCGGATGAAGATTGGCAATCCCCAGCTTTTGAAAATTAGGAATCTGAAAGTTTTCTGTTCTTTCCGCAATGTGCCCCAGCGTATCGGTTCCTGCATCTCCATATTCTGCAGCATCCGGCAGGGCACCAATTCCCATAGAGTCTACAACAATGGTAAAAACACGTTTAAATTTACTCAATGAAATGCCTTCCTTCCTATTATTGATCATGTATATAAGAATCGTGATAGCTTATTTTTCTCTGTCTGCCCGGATCAGTTTGCGGATAGCTTCTACAGCAACCTTAATTGCTGACTCTGTATCATGAACAATAGGATTGTCCAATCCTGCTGCATTTCTCTCCTGATTTCCCACTACAAGAAAATCAGATCCGCAGCGTACTCTCAAATGACTTGCCGCCACAAACAATGCAGCTGATTCCATTTCCGATGCTTTGCAGCCCAGACGTTTCCATGCTTCCCACTTGTTCAGAAGTTCGTAGCTGACCGGCATTCTCTCCGGCTCATGCTGTCCATAAAAAGCATCCTTACACTGAACAACGCCTGCATGATAAGTGTAACCCAGCTCTTTTGCCGCTGATACCAGAGCATTTGTAACGTCCAGATCTGCAACTGCCGGAAACTCAATAGGAGCATATTCTCTGCTGGTTCCCTCCATGCGGATCGCTCCGGTTGCTACAACAATATCTCCGCCTTTTACATCCATCTCAATACCGCCACAGGTTCCCACACGGATAAAAGTATCCGCTCCGCAAAGCACAAGCTCTTCCATAGCGATTGAAGCAGAAGGTCCTCCAATTCCAGTTGAGGTCACACTGACTTTTTCGCCGTCCAGATAGCCGGTATAAGTCACATACTCACGACTGTCTGCCACCAGCTTCGCATCATCAAAAAATCTGGCGATCTTTTCACAGCGTTTCGGATCTCCCGGAAGAATCACATAACGTCCTACATCACCTTTCCGGATCTGTAAATGATACTGCAATCCCACTTCACCTGAATAATTCTGCATTTTATCTTCCTCCTTTTAGCGGGCCAGATTTTCCGGTCCGAATCCCAGCGGCAGCAATTCTGCCAGACTGTAGTTCAAAATTCCACCTTTTCCATCCTCCAGAAGAATCCGGAATTCTTCCGGAGCACAAAATTCACGCATGACCTGACGGCATACTCCACATGGCGAACACGTTTCTTTTCCCTCTGTTCCTTCCGCGTCGCCTACAACCGCTATGGCTGCAAATTCTCTCTCTCCTTCCGATACCGCCTTAAAAAATGCGGTTCTCTCTGCACAGTTGCTGGGAGTATAGGATGCGTTTTCTATATTGCATCCCAGATATACTTTTCCCTGTTTTGTAACAAGCGCCGCGCCTACCTGGAAGTGAGAATAAGGAGTATAAGCCCGTTTTCTGGCCTCATGAGCCAGTTCAATCAGTTTTTTTTCATTTAAGCTTCCACTGTCCAGAACTTTTTCATCCATTCTTTCTTTCTCCGATCAGACGTATGGTCTCTGTCACCAGCTTCTTAAAATCTGCCGCTGCACGGTCTGCTGTCTCCTGTACCTCTTTATGATCCAGCGGCTGTGCGGACATTCCTGATGCCATATTTGTGATACAGGATATTCCGCATACATCCATTCCCATGTGATTGGCAGCCATTGCCTCACAGGCAGTGCTCATTCCTGCCGCATCTCCGCCCATAGCTCTGCACATACGGATTTCTGCCGGTGTTTCATAATTCGGACCTGTAAACTGCATGTATACTCCCTGCTGGATGCTTACCTGCATATTTCTGGCAGCCTTTTTGATGATTTCTCTCAGTTCTTTTTTATAAACTTCACTCATATCAGGAAATCTTGGTCCCAGTTCCTCCAGATTTTGTCCGATCAAAGGACTTGGAACAGCCGTTGTAATATGATCTGTGATCATCATCAGATCTCCCGGGCAGAAATTATAATTAACGCCTCCGGCTGCATTTGTAAGGATAATCGTTTTTGCCCCCAGCAATCCCATTAATCTGGTAGGAAGCACAACGTCTGACATTTCATATCCTTCATAGTAATGAACACGTCCCTGCATGGCTACAATCGGAACTCCCTGTACATAACCAAACAAAAATCTTCCCTGATGCCCTGTCACTGTAGATACCGGAAATCCTTCAATCTCAGAATATTCCAGAACTTCCACAACATCCATTTCTTTGGCATAATCTCCCAGTCCAGAGCCCAGGATCAATGCCACCTCCGGTTTAAATGAAATACGACTTTTCACTGCATTGGTGCATGTGATAAGTTTTTCATAAATTCTATTTTCCATATCATCACCTCTCTATTAATGCTGATACCATTTCATTCATCTTCATGTACTGCTCTTTATTGATACTGAATTTATTTCCTTCTTTTGTGATCCATCCGTTTTCATGGAACTTTTTGACCGCGCGGTTGACTGTCCGGACACAAAGCCCTGTCATCTCAGAAAGCTCCGCTCTGGAGGAATTCACAAAGAATCTTCCGTCTTTTTCATTTTTCTTATAGGTGTCCACCAGGTAAAGAGCCAGCCTGTCGGCACCCTGCAGAAATAAATAAGCTCTGCTTTTCCTATCTGTTTCCAATAAATAACGTCCTACGGTTTTCGCTTCCCGTTTCAATGCATTGATGTCTGTATTTAACCATTTTTCATAACTGTGTTTCGGAATCTTGATCGCAATACAGGGCGTCACTGTTTCTATGGTTGCATTATATACAGGAAGATCCAGGACTAATTCCATACCGCCCATTGCTTCCAGTGTATTTACTCTCATAAAATCATATACGATTCCATAGATCCTGTAATCTGCTGCCCGTATGATTCCTTTAATGATCAGATAAATATATTTGACCGGTTCGTTTTCTCTGATAAATGTATAGTCCTTTTCCATCTTAATGATCTGGAAAGAATCAATGAGCCACCTGGGAGCGCCGGCAAAATATGCTTTCAGTTCCTCATATTTTTCATGTTCTATTTCTCCCAGAACAGATATGGCATTATACAGGTAGTCACTCATGATCTTTCACCTCATTTAGGAAAACAGGCTGTCCCACTTACTTGTGCGACAGCCTTTTTGTTATTGAATCAATAGTTGCTCCGTTCTGCTGATTCCATTACTGGATCAGTTCTACTTTTACATTGTCTGCCGGAACATCTGTTGCGCTTGCTGCAACTGTATCATTTTCTACTTTGATGCTTCCGTCAACAAGACCCTGGAAAAGTTTATCATATGTAGCCTGGTCAAATTTCTCAAATTTAGATGTTTCCATCGGCAGTAAGATACCATTGTCAGCAGCTGTAAGAGTTACAGATTTTCCGCCTTCAAAGGTTCCATCATAACAAGATTTTACAGTATTGTATACAGAATCGCCAAGGTTCTTCATAGCAGATGTAATAACTGTATCAGACTCGGAAGACTGGTCAACGTCTACACCGATCACTTTGCCGCCAGAAGTCTCTGCTGCTTTCATAACAGAGTTTCCAACTGCACCGCCGCATGCGAAGATTACTTCTGTTCCTTCGTTATACCATGCAGATGCTTTTGCATTGTTTTCCGGAGTTGCATCAAAGTTTCCTACATAAGTATACTTCATGGACACTTCTTCTACGCCAAGCTCTTTTGCAGCTGCGTCAGCGCCCTGGATAAATCCATAACCGTAACGGATTACTGCAGGAACTGCAATACCGCCCATGAATCCAAGCTTTGTATAGCCTTCTGCTACTGCTGCATAGCCTGCCAGATAACCAGCCTGCTCCTCTGCATAGAAAATGGATTCTACGTTTTTCTCAATTCTCTGACCCTCGTTAGGATCTGTAGGAGCTGCATCAATAATTACGAATTTTACGTCCGGATATTTATCCTGTGCTTCCAGAACCGGATACTCAAACAGGAATCCCGGAGTTACGATAACCTTTGCTCCTCCTTTTACTGCAAGGTCAATGGAGGTCATGCATGCAGCGTCTGATTTTTCAGCCGGTTTGTAATATTTGCAGGTAAGATTATTATCTTTTGCATATGCCTCCAGTCCTTCCCAGGAACCCTGGTTAAAGGATTTGTCGTCAATAGTTCCTACGTCTGTGATCAGCGCAAGTTCATATCCCTCATCTGCATGAACCGTTGCAGCACCTCCCATAACCATTACGCCTGCCAGTAATAAACTTAATAATTTTTTCATCATGTTTTTGTCCTCCTTTGGATTTTTTATGTAAATTAATAAGTTTCACGTAAAAATAAACGTTTATCTGCTTCCCTTATCATATGGAATTCCCTCTGCCCGCGGAGCCTGAGAATTCTTTGAAGAAAAGATCAGAACGATCAGCGTTGCAATATAAGGAATCGTCTTGTAGATCTCATTTGGGATCGGCAGAGATTTCAGTATCGGAATAGCTGAATATGCACTTGCCAGTGTCTTCATGATACCGAAGAAAAATGCTGCCATAAGGATTTTACCACTTCTCCACTGTCCGAAGATCAGCACGGCAATGGCAAGGAATCCATATCCGGCTACAGTTGCATTAAAGTTTGTGGATGTCGGAACTACGAATACCAGACCGCCGATTCCGGCAAGGACACCGGAAATGATAACACCTGCATAGCGGATCCCTGCTACGTTTACGCCTACAGAGTCTGCTGCGCCCGGATGCTCACCGCAGGCACGGAGACGAAGACCGAATCTTGTCTTTTTGATGGCAAAGGCTGCCACAAGGAAAATACCGATGCCAATAAATGTAGTAATATAGCAATTCTGGAAAAACATAGGTCCGATCACCGGAATGCTTCCAAGAACCGGTACCTTTGAAATATAAAAGGTATCTGCAAAAGGAATCTGCTGAGTACCCTGGATCATACGTGCCACATAAATCGCAAATGCCGGAGCAAACATATTAAGAGCAGTACCGCTGATAGTCTGATCTGCTTTCATGTTTACGGAAGCAAATGCATGGAGCAGAGAAAATATCCCGCCTACCGCACCTGCGATCAAAACTGCCAGGATCAGCAGGAGCTGTCCACTGATACTGTTCTGAAAGATATTGATAAAGAAAATTCCTACAAAGGCTCCCATAACCATAATACCTTCCAGAGCAATGTTGATGACGCCGCTTCGTTCCGAATACATAGCACCGATGGCCACGATCAGAAGAGGAATCGCAAAATACATTGTCTGCTGAATGATAAAATATAATACGCTCATGCCTATTCCTCCTTTCCTTTATCTGTGCCAACTGCTTTTGCTTCTGCTTTTTTTGCCCGTCTCATCTGAATCTTATGGATCATTGTCTTAAACAGGAGGGACAGAGCACCGCAGTAAACGATTGCTGCAATAATAATATCGATCGCTTCTGATACAAAGTCAAAAAGCTGCATATTGTAGCCGCCTACAGTAATATGTCCGATAAAAAGTCCGGAAAACAGGATTCCGATCGGATTGGAAAGTCCAAGAAGAGCCACTGAAATTCCTGAAAATCCTTCCGGTGCAATGATATCAAGTACCTGAAGATATTTTCCGGATCCTGCCAGATACAGCAGCGCACCGCCAAGACCTGCAAGGGCACCGGAGATCACCATGGAAAGAACGATATTTCTCTTTTCATTGATTCCGGCATATTTGCTTGCGTGAGGATTAAGACCGCAGGCTTTTAACTCATATCCGAATGTTGTCTTGTTCAGGATCACATAAATCAGGATCACACAAAGTACTGCAATAAAAATTCCGATGTTCAGGCTTGCGCCTACAAAAATCTTGTCCAGTCCGGCTTTTGGCAGTATCGCACTTTGAGCTACTGCCACAGACTGATTTTTCAGCGGATCGTAAATATAGTTGCGAACCAGAAGATTCACGATATACATGCCGATGTAATTCATCATGATCGCTGAAATAACTTCATTTACATTAAAGAAAGCTTTCAGGATTCCCGGAATACTTCCTACCAGAGCTCCTACCAAGATTGCTGCCAGAAGGGCTACCAGCCAGTGGATTGAAGCCGGAAGGAACGTCCATTTGATTCCTACATATACGGCTGCAAAAGCTCCTGCTGTAAACTGTCCGGATGCTCCGATATTAAAAAGGCCTGTTTTAAAAGCAAATCCTACAGAAAGACCTGTCATAATGATCGGAGTCGCATAGTAGAGAACATCGCCTACTCCTTTCATACCGTCTGTAAAACCGCCTTTTATGATCATCATAAATCCATTTACAGCCTGGCTGGGATTACTTGCAAGAAGGATGATGAATCCAAACAGCAGACCACAGATGATCGCCAGGATAGAAGAACTGAGATTAACAAATCCTTCTCCTTTAAATATAGATTTACGTTTACTGTTCATTCTTCACACTCCTTTTTGCACCTGCCATATAAAGTCCAAGTTCCTCTGTTGTGATTTCCTTCGGATTCAGGTCAGCAACAATCTCACCTTCGTACATAACCACGATACGGTCACTTAAATTCATTACCTCATCCAGTTCCAGAGATACCAAAAGAACCGCTTTTCCTGCATCTCTCTGTGCTACAAGCTGCTTATGGATGTACTCAATGGCTCCTACGTCAAGTCCTCGTACCGGCTGCACTGCAATTACGATCTCCGGATTTCTGTCAAGCTCTCTGGCAATAATGGCTTTCTGCTGGTTTCCGCCGGACATGCCTCTGGCGATGCTGGTTTCTCCATGACTGGAACGGATGTCAAATTTTTTGATCAGCTCTTTTGCATACTCACGGATTGCATCAAATTTCAAAAATCCATGTTTCTGAAAACGGTCTGTATAGTAAGTCTGAAGTACCAGGTTCTCCTGAAGTGTATAGTCAAGAACCAGTCCGTCTTTATGACGATCTTCCGGAATATGAGCCATACCATCAATACATTTCTGACGGATGCTTTCCTTTGTAATATCTTTTCCGTTTAAAATCACCTGTCCGCTGTCCAGGGGCATCAGACCTGTGATTCCATACACCAGTTCTGATTGTCCATTCCCATCAATACCTGCCACACAAAGAATTTCACCTTTACGAACCTTAAAAGAAACATTTTTAACAGCCGCTTTCTTTGAAGCTTTGCTTTTGATGGTCAGATTTCTCACTTCCAGAACTGCATCTCCGGGATTCATTTCTGTTTTTTCCACGTTCAGGTTTACTTTTCTTCCTACCATCATTTCAGACATCTGTTCTTTGGTGGTATCTGCCACATTGATGGTACCGATGTATTTGCCTTTACGCAAAACACTGCAGCGATCTGCTACTTCCTTGATCTCATTCAGCTTATGAGTAATAAAAATAATGGATTTTCCCTCTGCCACAAGCTGCTTCATTACTTTCATAAGCTCCTGGATCTCCTGAGGAGTCAGTACTGCGGTAGGCTCGTCAAAAATCAAAATATCATTGTCACAGTACAGCATTTTAAGGATTTCAACTCTTTGCTGCATTCCTACGGTAATATCAGAGATGTAGGCATCCGGATCAATTTTAAATTTGTACTTTTCACTGAGTTCCATTACTTTTTTTCTGGCGTCTTCCATTTTCAGAACACCCATTTTTACGGTTTCCCTGCCAAGCACAATACTTTCCAGAACTGTAAAATTATGAACCAGTTTAAAATGCTGATGAACCATTCCGATGCCCAACTCATTCGCATCGTTTGGATTATTGATCTTTACAGTTTTTCCATTGATCTTTATTTCGCCTTCCTCCGGCTGATAAAGACCAAAAAGAACACTCATCAAGGTGGACTTTCCTGCTCCGTTTTCCCCAAGAAGAGCGTGGACTTCTCCTTTTTTTACCTGGAGAGTAATGTCATCGTTTGCTTTAAAATCCCCAAATTGTTTTGTAATATGGTTCATTTCGATTACATATTCCACTCATGTACCTCCTTTACCCGTTCCTGTTTGTGCAAAATATCTTTTTGTTTCATTTATTATACATCTTTTTTGTGCAATAAAAAAAGGACTCATGTCCTTTTTTTTATTATTAAACAGATTTTTTTTAATAACCAAATATTTTTTTGTACATTTTTACGCATACTTTCGCTTCTCTTCTGTTATAAAGTATACAATAGATACTAAAAAATCAGAATCTGGACTTTTCTGCATTTTCTTTTAATCTGCTGATCTCTTCTTCTGTCAGACCCAGCTGAGTTCCGGCAATCTCATATTCCCTTTCCAGAGTGGTTCCGGAAACAGTCGTGTTATCTGTATTTAAGGTTACGCACAAGCCTTCCTCCAGCATTTTCTTTAATGGATATTCCCCTTTTACCGCCTTTGTCTGGAAATTACTGGTAGGGCATACTTCAAGAGGAATCTGGTTTTTTCTGAGATAAGCCACTAGTTCTTTATCTTCCAGGCATCGCACTCCATGACCGATCCGTTTTGCTCCGAATTTTAATGCTGCCCATATACTTTCCGGACCGGCTGCCTCTCCTGCATGAATTGTAAATGGTAATCCCTCTTTTTTTGCCTCTTTGAATATTTTCTCAAAAGAGGAAGTTGGAAAAAGTGCCTCTGCACCTGCCAGATCTGCTGCCACAACGCCTTTTCCAAGATATTTTGCCGCAATATGTATCGTTTCCAGGTTCTCCTGTTCATTATTATCTTTTCTCATGCAGCACAAAATAACTCTTGACTGGAAATCATCATCGCAGAGCAATCCTTCCAGGACTGCTTTTACCACCTGATCCTGGGTCAGACCTTTTTGAATATGAAGCTGCGGCGCAAAACGGATTTCCACATATTTCAGCCCCTGTTCCTTCATCTGACTGCATACGTCCCGGGCTGCATCTGTCAGTCCCTCCTCTGTCTGCATTACAGAACAGGGCAGATCAAACTTTTCCAGATATTCATTTAGATCCTGACAGTCAGCTGGCGCTGTCATATATTTCACCAATTCATTTTCTTCCCAGGCAGGAAGCTCTATCCCCTGCTTTTTCGCCTGCCTGATCACATAAGCCGGGGTAAGAGATCCATCCAGATGAAGATGAAGATCAATTCCGTTTTTCATAGTCATACCTCCTCTGATTATAAAATATTCTATCGGAATCTTCAGCTCAGTAAATTCAATGCTTATGAATTCCTTTCGATTAGAAAACGGCAGACACCACTCAACTAAGATGTGGTGCTGCCGCCTCTATTTCATCAAAATGCTACAGCATCTTGATGCATGGTATTTACCCTATAAATCTCTACTGGAAAAGTTAATCTTAAATGCGACATAATCTTTTAGCTATTATACACCATTTTTTCAGATATAGCGACAATTATGTTTAAAAGAAAGCATATCAATTTAAGAAGGTTTTCCGATTTTTACGAAACCAGTTGTTATTCCATTGGCTTATTTTACAATAAAGGATTTTCTTTTACTTACTACATCAAAGATAACTGCTGCCAGAAGTACAAGACCTTTTACCACCTTCTGCATGTTCTGGTCAACACCCATGATACTCATACCAAGGTTCAGAACACCCATCAGAAGAGCGCCAATGATAACGCCTGGAACGGTTCCTGTTCCGCCGTATGCGGAAGCACCGCCGATAAAGCAGGCGCCGATCGCATCCATCTCAAAGCTTGTTCCTGCTGTAGGGTTGGCAGAATTCAGTCGGGCTGTTGTGACCATACCTGCCACTGCTGCCAGAAATCCCATGTTCAGATAAGCCAGGAAATAAACTCTGTTTGTATTGATACCGGAAAGCTTTGTTGCTTTCTCGTTGCCGCCTACTGCATAGAAATAACGGCCTACTGTAGTCTTGGAAGCAATATAAGTATAAACTGCGATTACAACAGCGATCCATACCAGAGAGTTCGGAATACCTTTGTACTGTGCCAGACGGAACATAAATGCCAGAACTGCCGCACAGATTACGATCATTTTAATCAGCACACCGCCAAAGGGTTCTACGCGATAACCTTTTTTAGTTCTGGAAGCTCGTCCCTTCAGTACCATAAACACATAAAGGACACAGACAACCACACCTACAAGGAAGCAGGTCATGTTAAAGCCTTCCATTCCGAAGAAATCCGGAATATAGTTGTTAAAAAGTGCAAGGAAATTATCCGGCATCGGAGCCAGAGTCATACCTTCCAGTACAACATTGGAAAGTCCACGGAATACCAACATTCCCGCAAGTGTTACAATAAACGGTGGTATTCGAACGTAAGCGATCCAGAATCCCTGCCATGCACCGATAAGAAGTCCTACCAGAAGCATAACTATAATTGACAGATACGGGTTCATTTCATTTGTCACCATCATTTTTCCGCCTACGGCGCCAACGAAGCAGACAATAGAACCTACAGACAGGTCAATGTTTCCTCCTGTCAGAATACAGAACAGCATACCTGTTGCAAGAATAAATACATATGCGTTCTGTACGATCAGGTTATTGACATTCTGGGGCAGGAGCATTTTTCCTCCGGTATTCACTGTAAACAAAATGATTACCAGTGCCAGCACAATAACCATTGTATATTTTTTCAATACTTCAGAAAATCTGATCTTGTTTTCCATGGCTTATTCTCCTTTGCTTGATTTCAGAATACGTGACATGATGCCTTCCTGGGTAGCTTCCTGTCCGCTGACCTCTCCCACGATCTTTCCTTCATTCATGATATAGATCCTGTCGGACATACCAAGAACCTCAGGAAGCTCAGAGGAGATCATAATTACAGATTTTCCTGCTGCAACCAGGTCGTTAATAATACAGTAAATCTCATATTTTGCACCTACATCAATGCCGCGGGTGGGCTCGTCAAGAATCAGGATATCCGGTTCGGTAAACATCCATTTTGCCAGAAGGACCTTCTGCTGGTTTCCACCGCTCAGATTTCCTACATTCTGTTCTACGGTCGGACATTTGGTTTTCAGCTTCTCCCTGTATTCGTCTGCCACCGCATATTCTTTGTCGTTATCAAGAACACCGCATTTGCTTACATTCTTCAGATTGGCAAGGGTCGTGTTGATCTTGATCGGACTGGAAAGAATCAGGCCATTGCCTTTTCTGTCCTCAGTCACATAGGCAAGCTTATGTTTAATCGCATCTGTGACTGTATTCATTTTAACTTCTTTGCCGTCAATAAATACCTGTCCGCTGATCCCCGTACCGTAGCTTTTGCCAAAAATACTCATGGCAAGCTCCGTACGTCCGGCGCCCATCAGTCCGGAGATTCCTACTACTTCACCTTTGTGTACCTTGAAAGAAGCATTGTCTACTACCTTTCTTTCAGAATAAAGCGGGTGGTGAACTGTCCAGTTCTTGACCTCCATGGACACATCCCCGATTTTTACATGGGGACGTTTCGGGAAACGGTCTGTCAGCTCACGGCCTACCATGCCCTGAATGATACGGTTTTCTGAAATATCGTCTGTTTTTTTGTCCAGAGTTTCGATTGTGGAACCGTCACGGATAACTGTGATCTTATCTGCCACATAAGAAATTTCATTCAGTTTATGAGAAATGATAATGGAAGTCATACCCTCTTTTTTGAATTTCAGAAGCAGCTCCAGAAGCGCTTTTGAGTCATCCTCATTCAGAGAAGCTGTCGGTTCATCCAGAATCAGAAGCTTTGCATGTTTTGCAAGGGCTTTTGCAATTTCCACAAGCTGCTGTTTTCCAACACCTATATCCTTAATCAAAGTACGGGAAGATTCTTCCAGTCCTACTGTTTTCAAATATTCATCTGCTTCTCCGTAAGTTTCATTCCAGTTAATGGAGAATGCAGAACCTTTTTCGTTTCCAAGATACATATTTTCCCCGATTGTCATATAGGGGATCAATGCCAGTTCCTGATGAATAATAACTATCCCTTTTTCTTCACTGTCCTTAATATTTGTAAATCTGCAGATCTCACCATTGTAAATAATATCTCCCTCATAGGAGCCATAAGGATAAATTCCGCTGAGAACGTTCATCAAAGTTGATTTTCCTGCGCCGTTCTCTCCTACCAGCGCATGGATCTCGCCCTCTTCTACCTTCAGATTTACATTATCCAGTGCTTTTACACCCGGGAAAGTCTTGGTAATATTTTTCATTTCCAGAAGTATTTTCGCCAATGATATCCCTCCCTAAATTTGAAATGATAAGGGGGCGGAGGCCGCCCCCTTATGAATCATCATGTTTTATTTAATCTGATCCTCTGTATAGTAACCGGAATCAATAAGAATTTCTTTGTAGTTGTCAGCGGTTACAACAGTTGGCTCGCAAAGATATGTGGGGATGACACCTGTTCCATTGTCATAGCTTTCTGTATCATTTACTTCTGCTTCTTCACCACTCAGAACAGATGTAACCATCTTTACAACCTGGTCTGCCAACATACGTGTATCCTTGAAGATATCCATAGACTGTTTTCCTGCTACAAGGTTCTTAACGTTTGCCATATCGCAGTCCTGACCTGTGATTACCGGATATTCTCCTGTGTAGGAAGCTGCCAGAGAGTTCTGTACACCAAGGGATGTGGAGTCATTGGAGCAGAGAACTGCATCAAGATTTGTGCCATCTGTGTAGTTACCTGCAATGATGGTATCCATTCTGTCCTGAGCTTTAGCGGAATCCCATGCCTGAGTTGCACATTTTTCAAATTCTGTCTGTCCGGATTTTACTACAAGAACGCCTTCGTCAATGTATGGCTGAAGTACGTCCATTGCGCCGCTGAAGAAGAATTTTGCATTGTTGTCATCCGGTGCGCCTGCAACCAGCTCAATGTTGAACGGTCCTTTTTCCTCTTTCAGATTCAGAGCCTCTTCAATATACTCGCCCTGTTTCTGTCCTACCATGTAGTTGTCAAAGGTTGCATAATAGGAAACTGCATCAGATTCCATCAGAAGACGGTCATATGCGATAACCGGAATGCCGGCTTCTTTTGCCTGGCTTAACGGCTCTCCCAGAGAACTTCCGTCAATAGAAGCAATAACAAGGATATCGCAGCCGTTGGAAATCATGTTCTCAACCTGAGATACCTGAGTAGCAACCTCGTTGGAAGCATACTGAAGGTCAACCTCATATCCGGCCTCTTCCAGAGATTTCTTCATGTTTTCGCCGTCCTGGTTCCATCTCTGAAGATCCTTTGTAGGCATTGCAACGCCAACCAGTTTTTTGTCGTCAGCCTTTACTTCTGTCTGCATTCCCGGTACTGCCACAAATCCGGCTGCCATAACTACTGTCAGAAGACCTGCAAGAACTTTTCTCTTCATAATGAATTCCTCCATTTTCTTTTAATTGTTTTTTCGTTCCTTTTGATGAATTAACTATAACACGAACCTGTCTGGAATTAGTTGGCAAGATTCTGTACTTTTTTTCAAAAAGAAAAATGTCCTGTATTATACAAGACATTTTTGCAACAAAAAAATGCTATTCTTTTTTGTCCTGGAGCTGAGGCACATTCAGATACACGTCATCCTCACTGTGTACTCCTCCGTCTATGATCACTGAATCCATATTTTTTCCGGAAACTGCAACAGGCTCCAGCAAAAAGCAGGGCACGTCATAAGAACCGTCATTCATAGTCTGTCCGTCAAGCTCCAGTTTCTCTCCTCCGGCCAGTTTCACTGCCATCTCCGCTGCCATTTCCGCAAGGCTTTCTACCGACTTGTAGACCGTCATAGTCTGCGTTCCCTCTGCAATTCTCTGACAGGCCGCAAGATCTCCATCCTGTCCCACTACAACAATATCTCCTGCTTTTCTTGTTTCCGCCAGAGTATTTACCACATGACTTGCAATATCGTCATTTCCGCACATGATCCCGCTGACTTCGGGAAATTTTTCAAGCCCTTTATCAAGAGCATCTACTGCCTGCTCGGCCAGCCAGCCTTCACAGTTCTCTTTATATACCACCTTTAAGTTACTGTTTTTCAGAACTTCGTCAAAGCCCTCACGTACAAGCTTTACATTATTATCCTCCTCCGGTCCCTGGATCATAAAAATATTCCCGCCCTGGGGAAGCGCATCCGTCAGCGCCTGCGCCATATATTCTCCGACCTTTTTATTGTCAAAAGAAATGTAAAGATCTGTGTCTGCATTCTGAATCAATCTGTCATAGGAGATAACAGGAATCCCGGCGCTTTTGACTTCCTGAACCACCTCAGAAAGCGCCATACAGTCTGCTGCCACAACAACAAGTACGTCCACCTGTTTTTTAATCAGATACCGAATCTGTTCTATCTGCTCCTCTACATCTCCGCTGGCATTCTGAACATTTACCTCAGCGCCAAGCTGGTCTGCCGCCGCCACAAAGGCATCCCTGTCCCTGAGCCACCGTTCAATAACAAAAGAGTCAAAGCTCAAACCAATCTTAATATTTTTTTCTTCCTCTTCTGCAGCAGGCTCTGTATACTCCTGTGTTTCCTGTGTCTTCTTCCCGCAGCCTGCCAAAAGCCCCGCCGCAAGCATCGCTGTCAGAAAGAGTGTCAAAAATCTCTTCATCTGTTATCCCAGCCTTTCTCTGTATTCGCTTGGTGTTACTCCCTCATACTTTTTAAAGATCCTGCTGAAATAATTGGGATCTCCGTATCCGGACATAATACAGACCTCTTTAATAGAATAATGAGAATCCCGCAAAAGCATTTCTGCGTTTTTCATTCGTATTTTTGTAAGATATTCAATAAAATTTTCACCTGTTTCCTGTTTAAAAAGCTTGCTGAAATAATAAGGACTGATATCCACGATCTTGGAAACCTCGTCCAGAGTCAGCTCCTTCTGAAAATTTTCCCGGATGTACTTCTTTGCCTTTTCCATGACAGATTCCGACTGCCTCTCCCGGTTTTCCTCCACGCTTCTGCTGATATCCCTTGTCTGCTCCCAGAACCATTTCTTAAGAATCTGCCTGTCCGTACAGTTTCTCAGTTCCTGAATATAATGCTTTTTCTGCCGGTTTCTCAGTCTTCCGGAGGCAACCGCCTTCTGTTCCAGTTTTATAAGCAGTTCCAAAGCCCGTATCTGCATTTCCTCAATAGAACCGCTGCAGTGACCGTCCATCCATTCAAAAATTTTGTCCACACATTCTGAGGTTCCGGCAATATCTCTTTTCATGGCATTCCTCAGATACCTGGATTCCAGTTCTTCCGGATAATCCTCTTCATTCTCCTGTCCTGTGGGAATATCATTTACATGAACCACATGGCTGTCTGCCTCACGGAGGGCCTGAAGAGCCTCTGAATACGATTCTCTCAGATTATCCTCTTCCTTGATCCTTCCGATTCCGGCCCGAAATCTGCTGTCTGTCCTTGTTTCCAGCTTGTACACCATATTTCTGGTTTTTGTCAGTATATGCACACGCTCGTCATAATCTATAGCGCTTTTTTCATAGGGCACCAGAAGAACTACCCTGTTTCCCATAACAGGACCTACCAGACAGTGAAAAAACTCCTTTGCGATCTCCCGAAGCTGAGGATAAAATTTTTCTGCCCGCACACTGATACCTACGGCATTGGTAAGAACTCCGTTTTCCTCACTGTCTCCAAATTCCAGAACGATCATAAATCCATACTTTTCTTCGATCACAAGAAACTGCCTGTAGTTGTCATTATAATTATGAAAGCTGTCTGCAAGGAGAATATTGTACAGATATCCGCTTTCCAGTATGGGAACCACAGTTTCCAGTTTTTCTCTTATTTTCAGATCATCGCTGCGCTTCTGCCTTGCCTCATCCACTTTTCGCATTGCTTTCATACACACATCTATGACAACTCTTTTGTTTACAGGCTTGGTAAGGTATTCCAGAACACCCAGATTAATGGCTTCTTTTGCATAGCTGAATTTATCATAAGCAGAAATAACAATAAAAATAGTCCTCTGATTATATTTCTGTATCTCCTTTATAGCCTGGATCCCATTGATACCCGGCATCTGAATATCCATAAAGGCAATATCCGGCCGGAAGCTTTCTGCCAGCTCCACCACTGCTCTGCCTGTCTTTGCTGTGGCAATTTCACATTCATCTCCGAAATTTGATGTAATAATGTTTTTCAAAGCCTCCAGCATGATCCCTTCATCATCTGCCAGCATAATTCTGTACATTTATTTCTGTCCTCCTGTTTTTGGAAGTTTCAAGATCACTTCTGTTCCTTTGTTTTCTCCCCGGCTGCGGATCTCCACCAGATTTTTCTGATTATAATAAAGCTCCAGACGGCTGATCACGTTGTTCATTCCCACACCGGTGGAATCCGACTGCTCCTCCCCGTCTCCTGCCTGTCCGCTCAGCACTTCCTGAATCCGCTCCTGACTCATGCCTTTTCCGTTATCCCTGATACGGATAAAAATCCTGCCCTCTTCTTCCATGATTTCCAGATGAATACAGCCTTCCCAGTCAATATTCCGGATTCCGTGGTTCACTGCGTTTTCTACAATGGGCTGCAGGATCATACTGGGAACTCTGCAGTCCATAATACGTTCATCTGCCTGTCTGGTAAAATGGATCTCTCCGGCAAAACGTACATTAAGAATATAGATATAGTTTTCAACTGCGGCAAGCTCTTCCTCAAGACTTGCATCCTCCAGTCCTTTTTTTACATTATATCTGAAAAAATCCGCCATCTTTTCCACAAAAATACAGGTTTTTTCCGCATCCTCCAGCATGGCAAGCTGCGCCCCCGCATTCAGAGAATTAAACAGAAAATGAGGGTTGATCTGAGACTGCAGATATTTCAGCTGCGCCTCCTTCAGATGGTTTTTCATCAGAAGCTCCCTTTCCATCATCTGCTGTTCTTTTTCCATGCTTCTGGTTGTGCGGATAATATACTCTTCCAGACTTTCCACCATGGTATTAAAAGCCCGTGTAACAATCCCTACCTCATCCAGCGAATCCGTAGGCGGCATTTTTACGTTAAAGTTTCCCTGTCCTACCAGATTGGCGGTTTCTGCCAGATTTGTCAGAGGTTCTATCATTCCCTTGGTAATTCCAAACAGCATCAGAATGCCGATTCCCATCATAACTGTCATCAGCACAAGACTGGATATTTCCAGATATTCCAGCGCCTCTCTCAGTGTCTGGTAGCTGGCCGAGTTGTTTCTGAACTGCTGACTGTTCAGCTCATCAATATAAGTATTGATATAGCTGTAAAGATTCTGGGAGCTGTCATAAAGTTCTTTATATTTTTCTACATTTCTTCCCCTTTTGGCAGATACCGCCTCCTCTGCCAGCGCCAGATAGGATTCCGACATTTTTCGTATGTTCCGTTCCAGAAGCATGGTAGGATTTGATGAGATCTGATTTCCCAGATTTTCCAGAAGATTCCTGTAGGTCTGCTCACTTTTGTAGTAATTTTCCAGTGAATCCGATGTTTTTACGCTTAAATATGCGTACAGAGCCTCCTGAACATCGGAAAGAGAATCTGACAGCTCCGTAAGATCCACATTGCTGGAATATACGGTGTCCATTCTCCTGATCGTCTTATTGATCTGACTGTAAAGAATAATATTAATGACCAGCATCAGAAGCATAATGCTTACTACAGCCAGAAGTACTTTTCTGCCAAGGGGAACATCCTTCCATCTTCTTCCCCTTTTACCCTCTCTGTTCAATTCTGTTCCTCCATGGTATCCGCCGCAATGGCTTTCGGAATTTCATTTTTGGAAACAAATTCCAGTTCTACGTTATAGTAAGAATTGACTCTGCCCTCCTGTTTATACTCCCAGAGAGCTTCTATACAGTCCTTACCCATTTTTTCTGTATCCAGTGTGCATGTTACAGGGATCAGCCCCTTATTAACAGCCTCCCGGATCGTATCGGAAACATAGTAGCCGATAATTTTTACCTCTCCTACCATGTTAAAATCAATCATTGCCTGGTAAGCACATTCAGTAGTCACCTCATCCATACACACCAGGATCTGCGGCGGTCCCTCCGGAGACTGAAAAATCGTCCGTATAGCCTCCTCTATATCAAATTTGTTTTCCGGCATAAGGTTCTGGGCCTGAATTTTAACATTTTCTCCGTTCTCCTGTTCCATGACCACATTGCTGATCTGACTGTAGATCTGGCTTTTTTCAAAATCCCCTTTTTCGCTATCCAGAAGAATCAGAGCTGTTTCTGTATTTTCATCCATAAGCGCAGCTACCTGTTCACCATATGCCTGTCCCATCTGATAGTCATTGACGCCTACAAAACTCTGGCGCTTACTGTCCGGAGCGTCATTCATGATCGTGATAACAGGGATTCCCGCTGTCTCTGCCTTATCAATTTCTTTTTTCAGAGCCTCTTCTCCATTAAATTCCAGAATGATCCCATCCACGCCTGCAGCAATACTGATCTCCATATAATCAATCTCATTATATCCGGTTCCCATATCACTTGCATGAAATTCCAGATATGCATTGTGGTTTTCTGCTGTTTTTTTTGCACTTTCATAAATAGCCTGCCAGAATTCATTCTTTCCGCTTCCAACGATCATTTCATACTGGCTTTCATAGACCCGGCTTTCTTCCGCCTCCTCCAGACCGCTTTTTTTCCAGACACTTTTATAGAAATTATTTGTAAAAAATACAAAAAATCCCACTATAAAAATGCCAAGCAGGATCAAAACCGTTTCTCTGTTTCCCGTCTTTTTCATGCTTCCTCCATTTTTGTCATAAATAAATCAGATATAATTCCACAATTTATCAAAATTATATACTTTTATTCAGATATTTTAAACTTCTTTTTTGACCGATCTGTGTCCTCTTTTTGATATCTCAGGATTTTGACAATATCATTCAGGACACTTCACAGAACCAACGCTTCACAGTGAACCTGCCACTGCCTCCTGTATATAAGGCATTCTGACCCGGTTACTGTGAACAGCTACCGGACTTCCAAGATATGGCTACAATCTCAGGTGTAAGTATGGTATACTATAGGGGATAAAATGCAAAGAATAATGCTTAATACAGAATAATCAGAAAGGTTCTGAACATGAAAAACAGAAAAATAAAACATATCAGAAAAATACTCTGCGGATTTCTGTGTACTGTAATTGCTGTTTCTCCCACAGTTTCCGTTTCCGCAGCAGAATATGATGAGTACGGGGCTCCTATTGTAACTGCCACGCCCACTCCGGTTCCTCACACAGAATACTATGAACAGGCTCCCGATACAGACAGTATTGAAGGCTGGCCTCAGGGACCGAAAATCGAGGGAGAATCTGCCATTCTGGTAGATATGGTAACAGGCGCAGTGCTCTACTCCAAAAATGCAGACAAGGTTCAGTACCCTGCCAGTATCACAAAGATCATGACTTCCCTTCTGGCAGCGGAACATCTGAACATGAAAGACAAAATCGTAATGTCGCAGTCTGCTGCCTATGGGATCACCATCAGCGACAGTTCCAGCATTTACGCTGATACCGGAGAAGAATTTACCACAGAGCAGGCCATGATGGCTGTCATGCTTCAGTCAGCCAATGAAATGACTCTTGCCCTTGCGGAAGAGACCTCCGGTTCTGTAAAAAAATTCGTGGAACTGATGAATCTCAAAGCAAAGCAGCTGGGATGTACAGGAACCCATTTCAACAATCCCAACGGACTGCCTGACGAGCTCCATTATACAACCGCCTCCGATATGGCAAAGATCGCACGGGCTGCCTGGTATAACCCCACTTTTCGGAAATATGCCACCACAACCTATTATGAGATACCGCCTACCAACAAGTTTGCTGAAACACGATATCTTCTGAACCATCACAAAATGATGAAAGGCAATACCTATGCCTATGAGGGCGTTATGGGCGGCAAAACCGGATACACAGACGCTGCGGGCAATACCCTTGTCACATACGCAAAAAGAGGAAACATGCGTCTTGTTTCCGTTGTAATGAAATCCATTAACGGAGCCTATGCAGATACAGCCGCGCTTCTGGATTATGGTTTTAATAACTTTACCAGAACTGCTGTAAAAACTGAACCGGCAACCATGTCTGTATCTTACCTTCCTGCAGAAAAATATATTCTGAAGGACTACAGAAGCTGTACCCTGTGCCGCCGGTACCAGGTTCCGTCTGTAACACTTCCCAATGGAGCAGATATCAGCACACTGAATTCCAGCCGAAGCCTGCGCAAAAATTCTGTGGGACTTCCCATTATGGAAATCACCTACAGCTTTAACGGCCAGAGGACAGGATGCGCGAAGTATTATTTCCAGACCCTGTTATCTGACCGGCTTATTTCATCTCACTGATTCTTTGTTCTGCGTTTTTTGCGGAGGGAATCCCGTTTCTCACGGAGTTCCTCCGCTTTTTCTTCACTTACCCGCTTCAGAGTTTTTACTGCGTAAAACATACCGTCATCAGTTTTCCTGATGCGGACCTTTCCCTTTATACTTCCATGCTTCTGGCATACAGAAATGCTTTCATATATTCTGGAATTATTAATAAACCATCTCAGCTTCCTCTTTGCAGGAAGATGACAGACAGGACACCGGGTACTGGAAACCTCACGGTCCTTTATGATCTTTTCCCGGTCTGTAAACTGTCTGGAAATATATTTGTCATAGGCAGGATAAGAAATGTAAATTTCCTGCTTTTTATTTTTTGGAGCCTGATATGTGTCAACAGAATAATAAGGCAGGATTTCCGACATATCAAGCCTGCAGAAAACCTCAGCCGTATATTCTGCGTCCTCCAGAGCTCTGTGAAATCCCTTTTCCTTTCTGATTCCCAGAGTATCCACTGCATATTCCAGACTTCTCCGCAGTTTCATATTTTCGTGGAACCAGCTGAAAAGCTTCTGTATATCATAGTAAGTCACCGGCCCCGGAAGAAGCTCCAGAAGATCATAATATCTCAGATTCCTCTGAAGCTCAGTCAGATCCTGCATTCCCCAGGTGCAGAACACAAAGTCCTCTCCGCACCAGTCCAGAAAATCCCGGATCGCCTGAGGAAAAGTTGCGCCGCTCATAAGGTCTTTGTAATCCACATGGACTACGCTGCGGATACTATCATGGATCCACTTATACACCTCCGGTTTGATCAGAGTCTGAAACTCTCCGGTTTTTTCTCTTTTTTCATTAAGCCGCACTGCCCCGATCTCTATGATCTCAAAGGGCATCCGCTCATCTGATCCGCTTTTTCCCTCCGGACTCTGGTTCCACTCCAGATCAAAAATTATATAATTCATTTATTTGCTTCCTTTATTTTATTTGCGGAATGTAATGCTTCAGCGCTGTCCCAGCTCATACAGGGAAGTGATCAGGATCTCCCGGAATCTGTCTTTGTCCGCCTCAGTCAGCACAAAAACATTTGCATCCTCTTCCTCATGCTGCCACCAGCGGAAGCCCCCCAGTACCGCACCCCGGGCGCTTCCCTCAGAACAGTCTACGGTCAGGATTTTCTGACTTCCCTTAAATATCTCCGGATGAAGAAGATACATCACAGGAACCGCATCATGTACGCTGGTTTCCCCTCTGTATTTTTCTGATGTGTTTTCCAGAGAATAACCCAGCATATCTCCGCAGAGCTTTGCGATTCTGTTTCCTGACTGACACAGCTTCAGAATCTGATTTCTTGACAGAGTACACTGTTCTGTCACATCCAGACCGCACATAACAAGAGGAACTCCCTCGTGCAAAACCATATACGCAGCCTCGGGGTCTGCAAAAAAATTAAATTCTGCCGCATCTGTAACGTTTCCTCCTGACAGGGAACCGCCCATAAAAACGATCTCCTGTATCTTTTCTTTTACTTCCGGAAAAATCCTCAGAAGAAAAGCAATATTTGTCAGAGGGCCTGTGGCAATGATCGTTGCCTGCTCTCCCTCAGGAAGTTCTCCCAGAACTCTTCGGATAAAAAATATTCCCTTTTCCGGCTCCGGTGCTTTTCCGGAACACGAAAGAACACAATTCCCGATCCCGCTTTCTCCATGAGTTTCCGGCGCAAAATACGTTTTTCGCATGACAGGCTTTTCCATTCCCCGGGCCACCGGAACTGATAATCCGTAAAATTCTGCCAGATTCAATGCATTTGCTGTTACTTTTTTTATATCCTGATTTCCGCTTACAGTTGTAATTCCCAGAATCTCCAGTTCTTCTCTGTGAGCTGCTGCCAGAGCAAGCATAACCGCGTCGTCCACCCCTGGATCACAGTCAATGATCACGTTTCTTTTTTTCATATTCTGTCACCGTTTTCCACATATATTCATCTGCGGGAACCTGCTTTTCCACATTTTCCCGAAATCTCTGTGTTTAAGTATAACAGACCTGCCCTGCCGTTTCAATACAGCACAGAAAAGACCGGCTGATCCTGCCGGTCCCTTCTGTGCTTATATATTTTTTATCATGGAAAAACTGTGTCTGCAGTTTACCAGATGTCGCCAAAAAACTCATTATAGGTTTCTTCATCCTCTGCGCTGTTTCCGAACTCATCCAGGATACTTTCTTCCTGTGACGGTTCCTGCGCTGCTGTATCAGAGGCTGCCGGCTCCTCAGAGGTTCCCTCATCAAGAGTAACTGTTACCTTCTTTTCCTCATAACCTCCGTTTCCAAGAACCTGAAGTGTTACTTCCACCTCTTCACCCGGCTCATAATACTGAAGCATATCAACCAGGGCTTCAATGCTGCGGACTCTCTTGCCGTCAAACTCTGTAATGATATTCTTTTCTTTGATTCCCGCCTTGTCTGCAGCTCCGTCCTTGATTACTTCCGCAACCAGAACACCTTCCGGAATGTCATAAACCGCAGATGCTTCTTCACTTACTGAGCTGCCTGTAATGGACAGGGCGCCGTGTTTCTCCACCTTATCCCTCGGTGTCTCATTCATGAGATTCTCAAGAATATCAGATACGTCTGTAATGGCAATGGCATATCCCATACCCTCGACCTCTGTGGAAGCAAGCTTTGCAGAATTGATTCCCACAACCTCTCCGTTCATGTTCAGAAGAGCTCCGCCGCTGTTTCCGGGATTAATAGCCGCATCTGTCTGAATCAGGTTTACACCGTCAGAATTTTCATCTGCCTGTCCGGAATCATCCAGTTTACGGTTTTTGGCGCTGACAATACCTGTTGTTACAGACTGTCCGTATCCAAGAGCATTTCCGATGGCAACTACCTGCTCGCCTACTCTCAGATCATCGGAGCTTCCCACTGTGGCAACCTCGATCTGCTCCATGGTATCTTTGGAAATATCAGAAAGAGCAACCGAAACAACTGCAAGATCCTTATCTGCATCATAACCGTTTACAATTGCCTCATAAACCTCTCCGTCAATACAGGTAACAGATACCGTATCTGCACCCTGGATTACATGATAGTTTGTTGCGATCAGAAGAGACTCGTCATTTTTTCCCACAATGATACCGGAGCCGCTTCCCTCAACCTCCTGTTCCTGAGTGGTAAATCCTCCGAAACCAAAGTCTCCGATATAGGTCTGAACCTCCTGCACAGATTTGGTGTTAATGGCAACTACGGATTTCATTGCTTCTGCCGCAATATCAGATACGTCCAGACTTCCCTTTACTTTCTGTTCAGAATCCTCTTCTGCCTTTTCATCCTTATCTTTGGAATCCTCTGTTTTTTCCTCAGTCTTTTCCGTATCCTTATCGTCTGATTTCTTCTTTGTTTTCAAAAGTGTGGTTTTATTTTCGTCCTTATCCGATGCCTGTACAATGTTGCTAAAATCCCAGCCGTTTACAGCGCTGACGCCTTCAAATGCAAGGCCTCCTACCAGAACAGCGCAGAGAGCAATTCCCGCTCCCTTTTTAAAGCTCATTTTTTTCTTGTTCTTTTTGTTGTCCCGGTCATTATTATCATTTATGTTATTAAGATTATCATTCATGTTGTTGTTCATATTCTCCATAATAAATTCCCTCCTGAAAATATCTCTGTTTTCCTTTTGATGGTCTGAGTATAAAAAAAATTTGTGTTTACTTTGTGGGAAAAATGTGAGGAATCTGTTAAATATCCTTTTTACTATCATACCCTATTCTTCAGACTAACGCCAGACATTCGCAGAAAAAATTCCAAAATATCAACTGTGAAATGTTACTGCTCCCTCCGTTCACAGAAACCTGGCCAAAACACTTTCCAAACCACCTCAGGTGATTATATTTTGTCCTGTATAGCAAGCCCCTGACAGGCAAAATGGATTGAGATACCAATAGCCAGCACAGGAATGGATTCCTATTCTTTCGTATGAAAGACTAAATTCTACTTGTGCAAGAGTAAATTCCATCATGAATTGGAGAGTGGAATTAAAATTTGCATTTTAAGTTTGTGAAAAAAAGAACAAAACAAATTGTAGATATACGGAAAGAATGATATAATGTAACAAGCTGAACACAGCAGATGATGAGTATGGTAAAAACAACAAAAAGCGGAGGTAAGGTAATGAAAAAACTGACAGTAAAAAAAGGCGCCACCTGTATGGCATGTCTGGAATGTGTAGAGGCCTGTTCAAATGCTTATTACAAGGAATCTAATGTATTCAAATCCTGCATTCAGATCGTAGAACGCAAGGGAGAGCCAAAGCCAATGGCATGTCCTCAGTGCGGAAAATGTGCAGAGGTCTGCGAAGCAGGCGCGATCACCCAGAACGCAAAAGGCGTATACATGGTAAATAAAAAACTGTGTACCGGCTGCGGAAAGTGTGTGGAAGCCTGTCCGTTCGGCCTGATGGTAAAAGCTGAGGACAAACCAACTGCATCCAAATGTACAGCCTGCGGTATCTGTGTAAAAGCCTGTCCAATGGAAATCCTTGAGATCGTTGAAAAATAATACATAATTACTGCCAAAAATGCTGCAGCCCGGAATCCTCTGTAGATCCTGAGCTGCAGCGTTTTTCGTTTTTATGCTACTCCATGAGCTTCCAGCCAGTCATAAAGAACTGTCTTTCCGCGTTTTCTGGCGTGTGCCATATGGTTAAACTGTAAGATTGTCAGCGCTGTAAATATAACTGCCAGCACAATCAGTACAACAACTGCCGTTCCTATACTTTCGCCCCCTGCAATGGTGCTTCGGAATGCGTTTACCGTGTAGGTAAAAGGCAGATAATTATGAATCTTTGCCACAAAGGAAGGTGAAATCTCTACCGGATAAGTTCCTGCCGAACCTGCAAGCTGAACTACCATAAAGATCAGCATCAGGAAGCTTCCCACCTTACCGAAAGTAATGTTAAAGAAATACATAATAGAAGTAAATGCCACAGATGCCAGACAGGAGAAGAGAACTGTCTTCATCATTTCTGCCGGAGTAAATCCGTCTATCAGGTGAAGCAGGACGATCAGAAGAATTCCCTGAAGGACTGCCACCGGATAAAGAACAGACGCCTTACTTGCCCACCATGCAAATCCTGATTTTAATTTTCCTTTGTACTCAGTGAGAGGGTACATCAGACAGAAGGCAAGACAGCCGACCCAGAGGCCTACAGACATCATGTAAGGAGCCATGGCATGACCGTTATTCTCCACTGTTGTCATCTGTGTTTCTTCCTCTTTGACCGGTGCGGCAAACATACTTATCATATCATCGTTTGCTTTTGTTTCCTTTACCTGCTTTGCTCCGTCGCTGAGACTTGTCTGCAGGGTTTCTGAACCATCGTTTAATTTTTTGATTCCATCGCCCAGCTCTTTTGAGCCGTCATAAAGCTGTGAAGAGCCGTCCTGGATCTGTCCTGCACCGTCTGCAAGCTGGGTTGCTCCACTGTTCAGTTTACTGTTATTTGAAACCAGTTTGCTGGTTCCGGCTTTCAGAGTTTTTGTTCCATCTGCAAGCTGCGCTGCTCCGGCTGCAAGAGTTCCGGCTCCTGACGCAAGCTGCTGAGTTCCTGAGGTAAGAGCGTCATTATTTCCTGCCAGTGTTCTGACTCCGGCTGTATAGGTTTTGATTCCCTCACTTAACGTGCCTACTCCGGCTGCAAGATCTTTTCCTCCGGCTGTCAGCTGACTGATTCCTCCTGTTACCGTACTGCCTGCAGCCTTCAGCGTTTTTGCTCCTGTTGTCAGAGCTTTGTCATTGGCTGTCAGCTGTGCAAATCCCTCATTCAGAGCTTTTACACCGGCAGCTGCTTTCGGGAAATCCTTTGTTCCCTCTTCCAGTGTACCCAGAGCTGAAGCAACTGCTCCAACACCCTGATTTACTTTCTGAGATCCTGCATAAAGCTGGCCTACCGCGCCGGTCACCTGATTAATAGGATCTGATGGAATGGACGGAATATTCTCTGCTCCGGCTCCCATTTTCTCAGCCCCTGCTGCCATCTGATCTGCTCCGGCTTTCATTTCTCCTGATTTTGCGCCAAGAGTTTCTGCTCCTTTTTTCAGCCCTTCCGCAGCTGCATTCAACTGTCCCGCAGTTCCGTTCAGTGTTTCCTGTACACCTGCCAGCTGTCCGGCAGCTGCATCTGCAATCTGCTGAGCCTGTGCAGTATAGGCAGAAGCATCCATGTTTTCCACATTGTTCTGTACTGCATCTACTCCGGATACACCGGAAGCAGAATTGCCAAGCATTCCGATCACAGCATTCAGGCTTGCTGCGGAAACCATTCCGTTTTCGTCGGCTGAACCCTGGATTCCCTGAATGGCTGCCTGGGCGCCTGCCATAGATGCCTGCATGCCTGATATCTGCTGGTTTGCCGCCTCGATCTGTCCGTTTGCAGAAGCGATCTGGGCATTAGCCGCATCTACCTGGGCTCTTGCCGCATCCAGCTTTCCATTTGCATCCTGAGCACACTGGTTTACAATTCCTGTCACTCCATTTACTGCGTCTGCCACAGGTTTTGATGCGTTCTGTACCTGTGCTGCCACTGTAGAAATACCCTGTCCGGCCTGTGTGATCACACCTGCTGCATTTGTCATTCCCTCTGCAGCCTGCGTCATTCCGGAAGAGGCGGCGGTCATTCCCTTTCCTGCGCTTTCCATTCCGTTTTTCGCTTCATTTAAACCGGCTGTCAGCTTTTTGATATTTTCTGCTGTCAGGCTGCCGCCCAGCTCTTTCAGCTGTCCGTACAGTTCCCCTAAACCGGATTCCAGCTGCTGAGTTCCTGATTTCAGAGATCCCTCTCCTTTGGAAACAGAACTGTTCAGCTGTGAAATACCTGAAGATACCTGACCGATTCCCTCCAGTGGTGAAAGCTGTTTTGCTCCGGCTGCAAGCTGATCTGCTCCGGCAACATACTGTGTCACTCCGTCTGCAAGAGTATTTGCTCCGCTTACATACTGTGTAGTTCCATCCTTCAGGGTATCAAGACCTTTTTTCAGAGTCCCTGCTCCTTCCTGAAGATCTGCTGTTCCGGCTGTCAGCTGTGCAGAATTTGCGTCAAGCTTTGCAACGCCGTCTGTATAATCCTTAACGCCCTGATTCAGCTTATTTACACCGGCTGTAAGCTCAGGAACCTTTGCTGTCAGAGTTCCCACTCCATCATTCAGCTGTGTAGCTCCGTCATCTACCTGCGCCACACCGTCCGTATATTCTTTCAGACCTTCTGTCAGAGTATTTGCTCCATCCTTAAAGGTAAGCGTGCTGTCCGCCAGCTTTTTCAGATTGTCTGTAATGGTTTTATTTCCGTCAGAAGCATCTCCAAGTCCGTCCTTCAGTTCCTTTGAACCATCGGCAGCCTCCTGCATACCGTCTCCAACCTCTGTAATCTGGTCAAAAACTGTCTGCGTATAGGTTTCTGTTACCTGAGAAGCTACCTCGTCACGGATTTTTACAACAGCACTCTCGCTCATTTTGGAAGCAATGTAATTGGTTCCCGGATTTGTTTCATATTCCAGTTCCATTTTCTTTGGCTTCTCATCCATCAGAGTAGAAGCATTCTCAGAAAAATCTTCCGGAATGGTAATTACCATATAATATGTACCATTTCTCAGGCCCTGCTCTGCATCTTTACTGTCCACAAAATGAAAATCAAGGGAATCGTTATCCCTCAGGGCATCTTCCATATCACTGCCCACACTCAGAGTTTTTCCCTCGTATTCTACTGATTTGTCATTGTTTACCACAGCTACCGGAAGATGATCCAGACTTCCATATGGATCCCACATGGATTTCAGGAACAATCCCGCATAAATAACCGGGATTATGATAATTGCCGCAACAACCACTACCAGCATTTTGTTCTTCAGCAGATTTTTCCACTCATTTTTGATCATAGCTGTTCCCTTTCTTTCATGATATATTTTTATATAGAAATTACTTTATTTAAACAGATCAGACACTTTCTGCCGTACAGAATCTGCCTGATTCTGTTGATTACATTATATTCTGTTAATCAATCATTGTTCTAGTAATAGCTTAAATTCTATTAACCATTTTTATTTCTATTAATAAACAATGTGTTGCTTTTCTTTACAAAACGTATTATACTAAAACTGAAAAAAAATACAAGCGACAAAAAAAGAGCTTAATATTTACTAATAGACATTTTTTTGTATTTTGTCTACTAAACATAAAATTCGACATTTCTACCAAAACAATGCCTTTTTTTGCAAAAAGATTGGAGGTTTTTTCATGGCTAAAAAAGTTGACCGAAGAGTCAGAAAAACAAAGATGCAGCTCAGGCAGGGACTTGCCCGCCTGATGCAGAAAAAAAGTATCAAAGAAATCACTGTAAAGGAACTGGTAGACGAGGTGGATATTAACCGCTCCACCTTTTACCTGCATTATACAGACATCTACCAGATGCTTGAAAAAATTGAAGAGGAAGCTATGGCAGACATCCGGGAAGCTATGGAAGGCTGTCCCGACGACTGCACAGAAAGGGAAAAGATCATTCCCTTTCTTGCCCGTTTTTTCTCCATTATGGACAGCAACCGGGACCTTTCCCTGGCGCTTCTGGGACCTAACGGAGACATGGATTTTGTGGAGCGGATTGAGACACTGATCGCCAACAGATTCCTGAAACAGAGCAGCTTTCCGGCTACTGACAGCGAGATACGCTATGCCTATGCCTTTTGTCTCAGCGGCTGTATCGGAATGATCAAAACATGGCTGTCCAGAACAGAGCATGAATCTCCGGAAGCCATGGCAGAGCTTATCTATCACCTGATTGACAACACTACTCAGGAATATATTCAGAATTATATCCGGTAAGCCGGATAAGTAAGCGGTTGTTGCGGAAAATGCAATGACCAGTCCTCACGATATAAGGAAAGAAAAAACAGATCATCCAAATAAGGCACAGCAAACGTTTTTATCCGTGGGCAGTGCCTTATTTTATCTGCAGATCATTTCTGTATTATTCCGAAAATTTTTATCATTCGTATTCTATTGTGCAGGTAGTGACGGACTGGGGAAGAACATTTAAAGTCCCAGTCTGTCCATGAAGCCTCAGATTTACAGGAAGCTGTTTTTCTGTCCGGTTCAGAATAACCAGAATGATGCTTCCGTCTGTATTTTTATAGGCAACAGACTCTATCTTATCTGTGTATACAGAATGGGCGATCCGCACGCTTCCGGGACGCAGATAATGGGAGATGTGATAAAAACAGTCAAGGGTCGGCTGGGGGAGCAGCCGTTTCTTTCCTTTATGGAAAAGACAGGGAGCATGACAGTAATTTCCAACATAATTAGGACCGCCCTCTTCATCCAGACAGAGATTCCAGTCATGAAACATACTCATTCCATGATTGAGGTCCCCGATCAGCTCATGAAGAAGAGAAAAAACGCCCTCTGTCACATCATCTGACCGGAATTTGCAGTATTCCAGGCAGCTTTCGGAAAGGATCAGCTTCAGTCCGGGAAATCGTTTCCGCACCAGCTCCATTTCCTCAAAATGATCTCCGCTGTACCAGTGAAAGGCCATTCCGGTGATCATTTTTTCTGTTTCACTGTCAATGGTTTCCACCGCCCGTTCATAAAGCCGTTCCTTATTATGATCCCAGATATAGATTTCAATTTTATCCAGCCCATGTTTTTTCAGCGCAGGATAAAGAGCTGTTTTCAGAAACTCTCTCTCCTCCTCTGCACTGTACAGGCAGGAATCCCATTTCTGTACTGCGTTTGCCTCGTTCTGAATGGACATTCGTTTTACCGGAAAGCCCTCTGCCTGCAGGGCAAGGATATACTGGCAGATATATTCAGCCCAGTCCGGATAATATTCCTTTTTCAGATGTCCGCCCCACTGGCGCTGTCCGTTTGTTTTCATATATTCCGGCGGAGACCAGGGAGAAACCATGATCTCCGGCGGCTCCTCACAGACTGCAAAAATATCTTTAAGCATTGGAAAAATATATTTTCCCGCTCTCTGGGTCGCCACCTTTACGGGTTCTTTTTCCACAAGCGAATCATAGGTTTCCAGAGAAAAATCACAGCTGTCAACAGGAACACGCAGAAGCCGGTAGCCAAGTCCCTCTTTACTGAAATATGTAGAAAGGACTTCTTTTTTCTGTTCCTCATTCATCAGAGAATACACATATGCCGCTGCATCTGTCACTGCGCCCCCGAATCCCTCAAATGCTTCCCGGGAAATCTCCGGATGCAGATTAAGCACCTGGTTTTCTGTATTTTTTTCATCCGGAACCAGACGTCCCTGCTGAGTATAATGACCTGTGCCCCCTCCGGCAAAACAGGTGGTAAGTGCCTTAAACTTCATAATTTTCTCTCTTTCAGCGCAGGAACATCACTGCCTCATAAGGTCTTAAAACAAGCTCCTTCGGACTGATCTCTTCTCCGTAATTAGAGAGGATACTCCTGCAGTCCTCCGGAATGGAATACGGCACCTCTACTTCACCGTCAAAGAAATTACAGAACACATAAAGCTCTTTTCCCTGATACTCACGTTTGTATGCAAGGATTTCTTTATCCTCGCGAAGAAGAGGTGTCACAGAGCCTTTCTGGATCACAGGAAGCTCTTTTCTTAACTTCACAAGCTCTTTATAATACTGGAAAACAGAATCCGGCTCATGTCTGCTCTCTGTGTTGATCTCTTTGTAGCGATCACACACTTTCAGCCACGGAGTACCCTTAGTGAAGCCTGCGTTCTCAGAAGCATCCCACTGCATTGGAGTACGGGAGTTGTCTCTGGACTTGGCGCCCAGAATACGGATCACTTCCTCCTCGCTCTTACCCTGAAGCTTCAGGATATTATAATAGTTCAGGCTTTCAATATCCATATACTCGTCAATAGAGGTATAGCCGGCATTTGTCATACCGATCTCCTCTCCCTGATAAATATAAGGTGTTCCCTTCAGGCCGTGAATGGCTGTGGCAAGACATTTTGCAGATTTTACACGGTATTCCTTTTCATTTCCGATTCTGGAAACAATTCTCGGCTGATCATGGTTGCACCAGAACAGAGCATTCCAGCCGCCGCCCTTTTCCATTTCTTCCTGCCAGGTAAACAGATGCTTTTTCAGATCATGGAAGCGGAAAGGCTCGATCTCCCATTTATTTCCGGAAGGATAATCCACTTTCAGGTGATGGAAGCTGAAGATCATGGACAGCTCGTTAGATTCCGGGTTGGAATAGCGGATGCTGTTTTCCAGTGTGGTAGAAGACATTTCGCCTACAGTTACCACATCGTCATATTTTCCAAAGGTATTCTCGTTCAGCTCCTGAAGATACTGGTGGATTTTTGGTCCGTCTGTATAGAAACGGTGTCCGTCCCCTTCCAGATCATCCTCATAAACGTCCGGCTTGGAGATCAGGTTGATCACGTCGAAGCGCAGTCCCTTTACCCCCTTTTCCAGCCAGAAGTTTACAGTATCATAAATATCCTGACGCACCTCCGGGTTTTCCCAGTTCAGATCTGCCTGGGTTACATGGAACAGATGAAGGTAATACTCATCTGTTTCCGGAAGGTAGCTCCATGCGTTTCCACCGAATTTTGACACCCAGTTTGTAGGCGGAAGGCCATTTTTTCCTTTTTTGAAGATATAATAGTTTCTGTATTTCGGATCACCCTTCAGAGCCTTCTGAAACCACTCATGCTTTGTGGATGTATGGTTCAGAACCATATCCACCATCAGGTACATGCCGCGCTTGGCAACCTCCCGTACCAGCTCGTCAAAGTCCTCCATAGTTCCGTATCTGGGGTCAATATTTCTGTAATCCGCGATATCGTATCCGTTGTCATACTGAGGAGAGGTAAAAAACGGAGTGATCCACAGATAGTCCACACCCAGCTCTGCCAGATAATCCAGATGCTCAATTACGCCTCTCAGATCTCCGAAACCGTCTCCGTCTGTATCCTGAAAAGACTTGGGATAAATCTGATATACTACTTTTCCGCCTAATTCCACCATAGTTTTTCTCCTTTAGTTTTTCTTTCTGTTTTCACTGTTCAGCGATGTTTTTGATAAAAGCAGGGTAAACAGAATTGATAATACAATACAAAGCGCCATAACTCCAATATATGGAAGCATATACTGAGCTTTCATGGAAAGGAATGCAGGAAGTCCGCCGACACCTACACTGTTTGCAATTACTCCGATCAGTCTGGAAATCATTCCTGTAACTCCTGTTGCAAGCATGGCTCCCACAAACGGATACAGATATTTCAGGTTAATACCGAACATTGCCGGCTCTGTAACTCCCAGATATCCGGAAATAAACGCCGGAACACCAACCTCTTTTGCCTTTGCATTTCTTCTGTTGATGATTACAAAAGCCACTACTGCGGAAGCCTGGGCAATATTATTGAGAGCAACTACCGGGAAGGTATAGATTCCGCCTACAGTTTCCGCTGCCTGAAGGTCGATAGGAAGCATTGCATGATGAAGTCCTGTAATAACCATAAGTGGATACAGAAGGCCGTAAATACCACTGACGATCCAGCTGAAGGAAGAATCAAAGCCTACCTGAATGATCTTTGCCAGTCCGTCGCCGATCACACGTCCGAAAGGTCCGATCACTGTATGGGCCAGAAGAACTGCCGGCACCAGTGAAAAGAACGGTACTACGATCATGGAGATCATTTCCGGCACATGCTTTTTCAGGAATTTGTAAAGCACAGAAAACAGAATTCCAACAAGGATTGCCGGAATTACCTGTGACTGGTATCCTACCATATTGATATGGAAAGCGCCAAAATCCCATGTTTTGATGTCCCCGCCTGTAGCCACTGCCTGCACATAGTCACTGGCTGACATCAGCTGCGGAGAAACCAGAGTAATTCCAAGGACAATTCCGAGAACCGGATCAGAATTCATTTTTTTGCACACAGAATAAGTGATGATTACCGGAAGGAAGGTAAAAATTGCCTCACCGATCAGCCAGAGGAAATTATACACACCATTCCAGAACGGATACACTGCTGTGATTGTTTTTGTTCCGTTTTCCAGAAGCGCAATATCGCCGATAATGTTACGGAATCCAAGGATCAGACCACCTACGATAATTGCCGGAATGATCGGCGCAAAAATCTCTGCCAGGTTTGCCAGAAGGCGCTGAAGAAGATTCAGATTACCTTTTGCCTCTGTTTTTACTTCTGCCTTACTTACGCCTTCAATTCCACTTGCCTCTACAAAATCATCATAAAAAGTAGAAACCTTGTTGCCGATAATGATCTGAAACTGTCCGCCCTGAGTAAAGCTTCCTTTTACACAGGAAAGCTCCTCAATCGCCTTCACATCTGCCTGTTTCTGATCTTTAAGTACGAATCTCATTCTTGTTGCACAATGAGTAAATGACACAATGTTTTCTTTGCCGCCCAAAAGCTCCAGCATCTTTTTTGCATCATTTGCAAATCCTGCCATCTTTCCATTCTCCTTATACGTATATCTTTTTTCTTTATTGTATTTGTACGTACAACTTATATTTATATATTAATTTATACGTTCATTTATGTCAAATACTTTTGTGTTGTATTTTTGAATAAAATTTTGACTTTGTTTTTGTGTACTTTGTCCAATAAACTCTCCTGAATTACAGGAAATGACTTTCTTATTTATCCTGGATTTTCCGGTTCAAAAAATGTATCTGCCGGATATAGGCTGCTATGGGAAGTCCTGTTCCGCATATATCCGACCGCATCCTCACGTAGCCTTTTTCAGGAAGATCCGTACAGAATATAGTGCTTTCCTGATCAGTAAAAAATAAAACTGCCCCGGTTTTAAAACAGGACAGTTGTTATTTCCATAAACTATATATAATTCTCAAAAACTCTGCCGGCAGGAATCTGGAACTGCGGCTGAATTCTCCTACAGTTTTCTCTTTGCCAGATCTACAAATCGGAATTTATCCGGCCTGTGACGGGATTCTGTACACTGAAACAGCGTATTATTTTCCAGATATGTGTGGCTTTTTACCACCACGACCATGTTATAATCCCCCATGTCCAACAGTTCATAATCCTCTGCATTTGCCTTCTGCACCGTAATTTCCTTTACCGCATAGCTGATCTGAAGCCCAAGCTCTTCCTCCAGATAACGGTAGACGGACACCTTACATTCATTCAGGGGAAGACGGGGAACTACATCCCTTACAAAATAGTCCTTATCAAGAATAACTGCCTCATCTTTCATGCGCCTTACCCGGATCAGTTCATAAACCTCTCCGTTTACACTCTGCTGAAAAATTTTTTTAATTTTGTGGGAATCCTGCAAAATATCAAGATTTACCACCTCTGTCTCCGCATGGGCATTTGACAGCTTATTTACCTCCTGAAAGCTTGCAATTTCAGAAAGCGGGAACGTATACCTCTGTTTTGGCATTACCAGCGACGCCCGTCCTCTTCCTCTCTGAATATATCCGTTCTGCTCCAGAAGATTCAGGGACTTGCGGACAGTATCCCGGGAAACCTGATAGCTTTCCATCAGACTGCTTTCTGTAGGCAGCCGTTCTCCTTCTGCAATCTGACCGCTTTCAATTTTTTCCTTCCATTCTTTATATATAGTTACATACTTACTTTCTTTCATATGTGCTCCAAACCTTCCACTGCTGTCTTATCCTGCCTCAGTAATTTTCTGCCGCAGGCTGAACCATAAGCCACACCGCTCCGTTCAGTTATGCCATGCCAGACGCTTTACATCTGCATGGACTTCTCCTGTCATCCAGTCCACATCATTTGTGATCCAGTCCATGATCTCAAGCTGACGCATTTCCCAGGAAACCGTTGCTTCTCT